>Ga0308167_1000097_pt1 | contig 215601 bp, 199 predicted proteins | sample PhyCR1_2_FD_202138 | JGI IMG/M metagenome (GOLD analysis project Ga0308167, IMG submission 202138) | Phyllosphere microbial communities from UC Gill Tract Community Farm, Albany, California, United States - DLSLRC.R1 | ecosystem: Host-associated > Plants > Phyllosphere > Unclassified | place...
TCGTGCTGATGTCAGTATTCCAGAGCTTTGGGCCCAGCGAGTCGAATGGCCGTAGGGTTGATTATTCAACCTTCCTGTCGGAAGTGAACCAGGATCAGGTCCGCGAGGCACGTATTAACGGGCGTGAGATCAACGTAACCAAAAAAGACAGTAATAAATACACGACCTACATTCCTGTCAACGATCCCAAGTTACTCGATAACCTGTTGACCAAAAACGTCAAAGTTGTGGGTGAACCACCGGAAGAGCCGAGCCTGCTGGCTTCCATCTTCATCTCCTGGTTCCCGATGCTGCTACTGATTGGCGTGTGGATCTTCTTTATGCGGCAGATGCAGGGCGGCGGCGGCAAGGGCGCGATGTCCTTCGGCAAGAGCAAAGCCCGTATGCTGACCGAAGACCAGATCAAAACCACCTTTGCTGACGTTGCGGGGTGCGACGAAGCAAAAGAAGAGGTGGGTGAGCTGGTAGAATACCTGCGTGAGCCGAGCCGCTTCCAGAAGCTGGGCGGTAAAATCCCGAAAGGCGTGCTGATGGTGGGCCCTCCGGGTACCGGTAAAACGCTGCTGGCGAAAGCGATTGCTGGCGAAGCGAAAGTACCGTTCTTCACGATTTCCGGTTCTGACTTCGTAGAAATGTTCGTCGGTGTCGGTGCATCACGTGTGCGCGACATGTTCGAGCAGGCGAAGAAAGCGGCACCGTGCATCATCTTTATCGATGAGATCGATGCGGTGGGTCGTCAGCGTGGCGCCGGTTTAGGCGGTGGTCACGACGAACGTGAGCAGACGCTGAACCAGATGCTGGTTGAGATGGATGGCTTCGAAGGCAATGAAGGCATCATCGTCATCGCCGCGACTAACCGTCCGGACGTACTGGACCCGGCGCTGCTGCGTCCAGGCCGTTTTGACCGCCAGGTGGTGGTAGGTCTGCCAGACGTGCGCGGCCGTGAACAGATTCTGAAAGTGCATATGCGTCGTGTGCCGCTGGCAACCGACATTGATGCCGCGATTATCGCACGTGGTACGCCGGGCTTCTCCGGTGCGGATCTGGCGAACCTGGTCAACGAAGCGGCGCTGTTCGCTGCGCGTGGCAACAAGCGCGTGGTGTCGATGGTCGAGTTCGAGAAAGCGAAAGACAAAATCATGATGGGTGCGGAACGTCGCTCCATGGTGATGACGGAAGCGCAGAAAGAATCCACCGCGTATCACGAAGCGGGCCATGCGATTATTGGTCGCCTGGTGCCGGAACACGATCCGGTGCATAAAGTGACGATTATCCCGCGCGGCCGTGCGCTGGGTGTGACCTTCTTCCTGCCTGAAGGCGACGCGATCAGCGCCAGCCGTCAGAAGCTGGAGAGCCAGATTTCAACGCTGTACGGCGGTCGTCTGGCAGAAGAGATCATCTACGGGGCGGAACACGTTTCTACCGGTGCTTCAAACGACATCAAAGTGGCGACCAACCTGGCGCGCAACATGGTGACGCAGTGGGGCTTCTCGGAAAAACTCGGTCCGCTGCTGTATGCGGAAGAGGACGGTGAAGTGTTCCTCGGCCGTTCAGTGGCGAAAGCCAAACACATGTCGGACGAAACGGCACGCATCATCGACCAGGAAGTTAAACACCTGATCGACAGCAACTACCAGCGTGCACGCCGTATTCTGGGTGAGAACATGGACATCCTTCACGCGATGAAAGACGCGCTGATGAAGTATGAAACCATCGACGCACCGCAGATCGACGACCTGATGGCGCGCCGCGAAGTGCGTCCGCCAGCAGGCTGGGAAGATCCAGGCAGCAACAACTCTGACAGCAACGGTACGCCAAAGGCGCCACGTCCGGTTGATGAACCGCGTACGCCAAACCCAGGCAACACCATGTCAGAACAGTTCGACAAGTAACAGGCCTGTTCCTAAGCAAAAACCCCGGCTGGTCCGGGGTTTTTTACATTCCACAATCCAGTGATTCCTCAGGGAGATTTTCGCCATGAAGTTGTACGCCCGTGATACCCATCTCGATCTGTCGTTTCCCCATGTGATGGGAATTTTAAATGTCACGCCGGACTCCTTTTCTGATGGCGGAACGCACAACACGCTGGTCGACGCGCTCACGCACACCAACGAGATGGTGAATGCCGGTGCCACGATTATCGATGTGGGCGGCGAATCAACGCGTCCCGGTGCTGATGAAGTCTCAGTGGAAGAGGAACTGGCGCGGGTGATTCCGGTGGTGGAAGCCATTGCGCAGCGCTTTGAAGTGTGGATTTCGGTGGATACGTCAAAAGCAGAAGTGATCCGCGAAGCTGCGCGAGTGGGCGCTCACATCATTAACGATATCCGCTCGCTGTCCGAGCCGGGTGCGTTACAGGCCGCCGCAGATAGCGGTCTGCCGGTATGCCTGATGCACATGCAGGGCGAACCGCGCACCATGCAGCAGGCACCGGAATATCAGCACATCTTAAGCGAAGTGGACGCTTACTTCGCTGCGCAGATTGCTCGCTGTGAAGCGGCTGGCATTAAAAAAGAGCGTCTGCTGCTCGACCCGGGCTTCGGTTTCGGTAAGAATCTCAGCCACAATTATGAGCTGCTGGCGCATCTCAGTGATTTTCACCATCACGGCCTGCCGCTGCTGGTGGGCATGTCGCGTAAGTCGATGATTGGCCAGCTGTTAAACGTCGGCCCGGCACAGCGCCTGACCGGCAGCCTGAGCTGCGCGGTGATCGCCGCCATGCAGGGCGCGCAGATTATTCGCGTGCATGACGTTAAAGAAACTGTCGAAGCGATGCGCATCGTCGAGGCGACACGGAGAGCAAAAGGATAAAGGCATGAGCGATCGTAAATATTTCGGTACGGATGGGATTCGCGGCAAAGTGGGTGAAGCGCCCATTACCCCGGACTTTGTGTTGAAGCTGGGTTTTGCTGCCGGCAAAGTGCTGGCCCGTTCCGGCTCGCGCAAAGTATTGATTGGTAAAGATACACGTATTTCCGGCTACATGCTGGAATCGGCGCTGGAAGCCGGTCTGGCGGCTGCCGGGCTGTCTGCCGCGTTCACCGGCCCGATGCCAACGCCGGCCATTGCCTACCTGACGCGCACCTTCCGCGCCGAGGCGGGCATCGTGATCTCCGCGTCGCATAACCCGTTTGACGACAACGGCATCAAATTCTTCTCAGCCGAAGGCACCAAACTGCCGGACGACGTCGAAGCCGCCATTGAGCTGGAGCTGGAGAAGCCGCTGACCTGCGTCGAATCCGCTGAGCTGGGCCGTGCCAGCCGCATCGTCGATGCCGCCGGGCGTTACATTGAGTTCTGCAAAGGCACTTTTCCCAGCGAGCTGAGCCTGAACGGGCTGAAGATCGTGGTGGACTGTGCCAACGGCGCGACCTATCACATCGCGCCGAATGTGCTGCGTGAACTGGGTGCGAAGGTGATTGCGATTGGCGTGCAGCCGGACGGCATGAACATCAACAAAGAGTGCGGCGCTACCGATTTGCGTCAGCTGCAGCAGCGCGTGCTGGATGAAAAAGCCGATCTCGGCCTGGCCTATGACGGCGACGGCGATCGCATCATGATGGTGGATCACCTTGGACAGAAGGTGGATGGCGACCAGATTCTCTACATCATCGCGCGTGAAGCGCTGCGTCAGGGCCAGCTGCGTGGCGGCGTGGTCGGCACGCTGATGAGCAACATGGGGCTGGAGCTGGCGCTGAAACAGCTGGGGATTCCGTTTACCCGCGCCAAAGTGGGCGACCGCTATGTGCTGGAAAAAATGCAGGAGAAGGGCTGGCGCATGGGCGCGGAGAACTCCGGCCATGTGATCCTGCTGGATAAAATCAGCACCGGTGACGGCATCGTAGCAAGTTTGCAAGTGCTCACTGCGATTGTGCGCAACCACATGAGTCTGCACGATCTGTGCAGCGGCATGAAGATGCTGCCACAGGTGCTGGTGAATGTGCGTTTCAGCGGCAGCCACGATCCGCTGGAGAGCGACAGCGTCAAAGCGGCTGCCGCAGAGGTGGAAAAAACGCTGGCCGGGCGCGGGCGCGTGCTGTTGCGTAAATCCGGCACCGAGCCGCTGATTCGCGTAATGGTGGAAGGCGAGGATGAGGCGCAGGTGACCGAGCTGGCGCACAAAATTGCTGATGCGGTAAAAGCGGTGTAACCGCGTTACGGGCGGTCAGTTTGCTGCTTTCCGCCTGTAAAATCACCGGGATGGCGCTTTTTTCCGCAATCGCAAAACTTCATGTAAATTGCGCTTGCAGAGGTATGCGCCTTTGGTTAGTATTCACACCCGCTTCTGATGGGTGATGACGAGACTCCCCGTCAATATTGGTTGAAGCTTTAACTGTGCGGATAACGCGCAAGGAAACAGGTTGATTATGTACGAAGCTCTGTTGGTTGTTTTCCTTATTGTAGCGATTGGCCTCGTTGGTCTGATCATGCTGCAGCAAGGCAAAGGCGCTGATATGGGAGCCTCATTCGGTGCAGGCGCTTCTGGTACGCTGTTCGGTTCAACCGGGTCTGGTAACTTCATGACTCGCATGACCGCGGTACTGGCTACGCTGTTCTTCATCATCAGTCTGATTCTGGGCAACCTGAACAGTAACAAGACTTCCAAAGGAAGCGAGTGGGAAAACCTCAGCGCGCCGGCTCAGTCTCAACAGCAGACTCAGCCAGCTAAACCGGCCACGCCGGGCAATGATATCCCGCAGTAAGATCGTCAGCGCTAAAGCGACATCGTATCGTCGCAGTCAGTGAAGTGCCGAGGTGGTGGAATTGGTAGACACGCTACCTTGAGGTGGTAGTGCCCGATTGGGCTTACGGGTTCAAGTCCCGTCCTCGGTACCAAATCTCAGTATAACTTGCATTTTTCGCAAGATCGGCGTAATATTCGCCACGTTTTCGGACGCGGGGTGGAGCAGCCTGGTAGCTCGTCGGGCTCATAACCCGAAGGTCGTCGGTTCAAATCCGGCCCCCGCAACCACTTTCCCTTAGAGTTCTTTTTCAAATATACTGTATGCATCGACGGACGCATCCGCAGTCAGTTTTGAAAAAAATTCTGCTGGATGGTGTGCCGAAGCCGCATCGCGGCATACAGGGTCCAGTCACAAAAAGCCCCGAATTTTCGGGGTTTTTTGTTATCAGGAAATCGTAACACTGGGCTTTAGGCCCTTTTTTTATGTCTTGGGGGTGGGCTTGTCCACATTAGAGCAAAAGTTGACAGAGTTGATCTCTGCTCCGGTAGAAGCGCTTGGCTACGAATTGGTCGGTATCGAGTTCATTCGTGGTCGCACATCAACCTTGCGCATCTATATTGATAGTGAAGAGGGTATCAATGTTGATGATTGCGCCGATGTTAGCCACCAGGTCAGCGCTGTAATGGATGTGGAAGATCCTATTACGGTGGCTTACAACCTTGAAGTTTCCTCACCGGGTCTCGATCGCCCTCTGTTCACCGCGGAACACTATGCGCGTTTCGCTGGCGAAGAGGTGAGCCTGGTACTGCGTATGGCCGTGCAGAACCGCCGTAAATGGCAGGGCATCATCAAGTCTGTCGAAGGCGAGATGATCACGGTAACCGTTGAGGGTAACGATGAAGTGTTCGCGCTGAGCAACATTCAGAAAGCGAACCTGGTCCCCCACTTTTAAAAGTCCGGATTGAGGCTAACCAGGATGAACAAAGAGATCTTAGCTGTAGTAGAAGCCGTTTCTAACGAAAAAGCCCTGCCGCGTGAGAAAATCTTCGAAGCGCTGGAGAGCGCTTTGGCCACTGCGACCAAGAAGAAGTATGAGCAGGAAATCGACGTGCGCGTCAGCATTGACCGTCGCAGCGGCGATTTCGACACCTTCCGTCGCTGGGTGGTTGTAGAAGAAGTCACGCAGCCAACGCGCGAGATCACGCTGGAAGCAGCACGCTTTGAAGATGAAGCCTTCAATCTGGGCGATTATGTTGAAGATCAGATCGAATCTGTCACCTTCGACCGTATCACCACGCAGACCGCGAAACAGGTTATCGTCCAGAAAGTGCGTGAAGCCGAGCGCGCGATGGTGGTCGATCAGTTCCGCGAGCAGGAAGGCGAAATCATCACCGGCGTGGTGAAGAAAGTGAATCGCGACAACATTTCACTGGATCTCGGCAACAACGCCGAAGCGGTGATTGTGCGTGAAGACATGCTGCCGCGTGAAAACTTCCGCCCGGGTGACCGTATTCGCGGCGTGCTGTATGCCGTGCGTCCGGAAGCGCGTGGTGCGCAACTGTTCGTTACCCGCTCCAAACCGGAGATGCTGATCGAACTGTTCCGCATTGAAGTGCCGGAGATTGGCGAAGAAGTTATCGAGATCAAAGCGGCAGCGCGCGATCCGGGTTCACGCGCCAAAATTGCGGTAAAAACTAACGACAAACGTATCGATCCGGTCGGTGCCTGCGTCGGTATGCGCGGTGCGCGCGTGCAGGCGGTGTCCAGCGAGCTGGGCGGCGAGCGTATTGATATCGTGCTGTGGGACGACAACCCGGCACAGTTCGTGATTAACGCCATGGCACCTGCCGATGTGGCGTCAATTGTGGTGGATGAAGACAATCACACCATGGATATCGCTGTTGAAGCCGGCAATCTGGCTCAGGCGATTGGCCGTAATGGCCAAAACGTGCGTCTGGCATCCCAGCTGAGCGGCTGGGAGCTGAACGTGATGACCGTCGATGATCTGCAGGCGAAGCATCAGGCCGAAGCCCATGCAGCGATCGATATGTTCACTAAACATCTCGACATCGACGAAGAGTTCGCCACCGTTCTGGTGGAAGAGGGCTTCTCTTCGCTGGAAGAATTGGCTTACGTGCCAATCAACGAGCTGCTGGAAATCGACGGCCTCGACGAAGAGACCATTGAAGCCCTGCGTGAACGAGCAAAAAATGCGTTAACCACCCTGGCATTAGCGAAAGAAGAGAGCCTTGGTAATCAGGAACCTGCTGAGGACCTGCTGAATCTTGAAGGCCTGGATCGTGCGCTGGCGTATCGCCTGGCGTCAAAAGGCGTTTGCACGCTAGAAGATCTCGCTGAGCAAGGTGTTGACGATCTGACAGATATTGAAGGGCTGGATGATGAGAAAGCCGGTGCGCTGATTATGGCTGCACGTAATATCTGCTGGTTCGGCGATGACGCGTAATAACAGGAAGGAACAGCATGACAGATGTAACCGTAAAATCGCTGGCCGCCGAAATTCAGACTCCGGTCGATCGCCTGGTACAGCAATTTGCTGATGCAGGGATCCGTAAGTCTGAAAACGACGCCGTATCCCAGCAAGAGAAAGAGACCTTACTGTCCCACCTGAATCGTGAGCACGGTCAGACCGGTTCAGGCAAACTGACGTTGCAGCGCAAAACGCGCAGCACCTTGAATATTCCAGGCACCGGGGGTAAAAGTAAGTCGGTGCAAATCGAAGTCCGCAAAAAGCGCACATACGTGAAAGGTGATGCCGACGCTGAGCAAGCTCAGGCGGAAGCAGAAGCCGAGGCGCAGCGTGAAGCGGAAGAGCAGGCGCGTCGCGAGGCTGAAGAACAAGCCCGTCGCGAAGCTGAACAAAAAGCGCAACGTGAAGCCGAAGAGAAAGCCAAGCGCGAAGCCGCTGACAAGGCTAAGCGTGAAGCAGCGGAAAATGAGAAAGTGACTAATCAACCTACCGACGAAATGACCAAGGCTGCGCAATCTGACAAAGCCCGTCGTGAAGCTGAAGCCGCCGAACTGAAGCGTAAAGCGGAAGAAGAAGCGCGCCGTAAGCTGGAAGAGAATGCGCGCCGCGCGGCGGAAGAAGCCCGTCGTCTGGCCGAAGAGAAAGCCGCTGAATGGGAAAAACCAGAGGAAGAAGATAAGGGCGACTACCACGTCACCACTTCAACTCATGCCCGTCAGGCAGAAGACGAAAACGATCGCGAAGTCGAAGGTGGTCGTGGTCGCACCCGCACCACCAAGGCAGCGCGTCCGGCCAAAAAAGGCAACAAGCACTCTGAAGCCAAAACTGACCGTGAAGAAGCGCGTGCTCAGGTACGCGGCGGTAAAGGTGGCAAACATCGTAAACCAAGCACGCTGCAGCAGGGCTTCAATAAACCTGCTCAGGCGGTGAACCGTGACGTCATCATTGGTGAAACCATCACCGTTGCCGAACTGGCCAACAAAATGGCGGTGAAAGGCTCGCTGGTTATTAAAGCGATGATGAAGATGGGTGCCATGGCGACCATCAACCAGGTTATCGACCAGGAAACCGCCCAGCTGGTGGCCGAAGAGATGGGTCACAAAGTGATCCTGCGCCGCGAGAACGAGCTGGAAGAAGCGGTAATGGACGATCGTGATACCGATGCTGCGCAGGAAAGTCGTGCGCCGGTCGTGACCATCATGGGTCACGTTGACCACGGTAAAACCTCGCTGCTGGACTACATCCGCTCCACCAAAGTCGCCTCCGGCGAAGCGGGCGGGATTACCCAGCACATCGGTGCGTATCACGTTGAAACCGATAACGGCATGATCACCTTCCTCGACACCCCGGGCCACGCCGCGTTTACCGCAATGCGTGCACGTGGTGCGCAGGCCACGGATATCGTTATCCTGGTGGTGGCGGCGGACGATGGCGTGATGCCACAAACCGTCGAAGCTATCCAGCACGCGAAAGCGGCCGGTGTGCCGGTGGTCGTGGCCGTGAACAAGATCGACAAGCCAGAAGCCGATCCGGATCGCGTGAAGAACGAGCTGACTCAGTACGGTATCATTCCGGAAGAGTGGGGCGGCGAGAACATGTTCGTTAACGTCTCGGCGAAAGCCGGTACCGGCATCGACGACCTGCTGAACGCGATTCTGCTGCAGGCGGAAGTACTGGAGCTGACTGCGATTCGTCAGGGTATGGCGAGCGGCGTGGTGATCGAATCGTTCCTCGACAAAGGTCGTGGTCCGGTAGCAACCGTGCTGGTGCGTGAAGGTACGCTGAACAAGGGCGATATCGTACTGTGCGGCTTCGAATACGGCCGTGTGCGTGCGATGCGTGACGAACTGGGTCGCGAAGTGCTGGAAGCGGGTCCATCGATTCCGGTGGAAATCCTCGGTCTGTCCGGTGTGCCGGCAGCGGGTGACGAAGCGACCGTGGTGCGTGACGAGAAGAAAGCGCGTGAAGTGGCGCTGTATCGTCAGGGCAAATTCCGCGAAGTCAAACTGGCGCGTCAGCAGAAGTCCAAGCTGGAAAACATGTTTGCCAACATGACCGAAGGCGAAGTGTCCGAGCTGAACATCGTCCTGAAGTCCGACGTACAGGGTTCTGTGGAAGCGATCTCCGACTCGCTGCTGAAACTCTCCACCGACGAAGTGAAGGTGAAGATTATCGGTTCTGGCGTGGGCGGTATCACCGAAACCGACGCCACCCTGGCCGCTGCGTCCAACGCGATCATCCTCGGCTTCAACGTGCGTGCTGATGCCTCTGCGCGTCGCGTGATTGACGCTGAAAACGTTGACCTGCGCTACTACTCCGTCATCTATAACCTGATTGACGAAGTGAAAGCTGCCATGAGCGGCATGCTGGCACCGGAGTTCAAACAGCAGATTATCGGTCTGGCCGAAGTCCGTGACGTGTTCAAGTCACCGAAATTTGGCGCGATTGCCGGCTGTATGGTCACCGAAGGCAACATCAAACGTCACAACCCGATCCGCGTACTGCGCGACAACGTGGTTATCTACGAAGGCGAGCTGGAATCTCTGCGTCGTTTCAAAGATGACGTCAACGAAGTGCGTAACGGCATGGAGTGTGGTATCGGCGTGAAGAACTACAACGACGTTCGCGTTGGCGATATGATCGAAGTGTTCGAAGTGATTGAAGTTAAACGCACCATCGAGTAATTGCTGGTCGATGTGATGCAATTTGGGAGGCCTCTGGCCTCCCGAATTATTTGGGAGAAATAGTATGGCGAAAGAGTTTGGTCGCCCACAGCGCGTGGCGCAGGAGTTGCAGAAAGAGATTGCGATCATCCTGCAGCGCGAAATCAAAGACCCGCGTCTGGGTATGATGGTCACCGTGTCTGGCGTTGAGGTGTCACGCGATCTGGCGTATGCCAAAGTGTTCGTGACCTTCCTGAACGACCAGGATGAAGAAGCGGTGAAAAACGGCCTCAAAGCGCTGAAAGAAGCGTCTGGCTACATCCGTATTCTGCTCGGTAAAGCGATGCGTCTGCGCATCGTGCCGGAGCTGACCTTCTTCTACGATAACTCGCTGATTGAAGGGATGCGCATGTCGAATCTGGTGTCTAACGTGATCAGAAACGATGCTGAGCGACGGGGTGAAAGCCCGGCGGAAGACGACAAGGAGGACTGATGAGTCGTCCTCGTCGCCGTGGTCGCGATGTCCACGGTGTTTTCCTGCTGGATAAACACCAGGGCGCATCCTCCAACGATGTGCTGCAAAAAGTAAAACGCCTGTTTAATGCTAACAAGGCGGGCCATACCGGCGCGCTCGATCCGCTGGCCACCGGTATGCTGCCGATTTGCCTCGGCGAAGCCACCAAGTTTTCCCGCTATCTGCTGGATTCGGACAAGCGTTACCGCGTGATTGCCCGTCTGGGCCAGCGCACCGATACCTCCGATGCGGACGGCAATATCGTCGAAACGCGGCCGGTGACCTTCAGTCAGGCTGAGCTGGACGCCGCGCTGGAGAGCTTTCGCGGCGAGACGCTGCAGGTGCCCACTATGTTCTCGGCGCTCAAGTATCAGGGCCGCAAGCTGTACGAATATGCGCGCGAAGGCATCACGGTGCCGCGTGAAGCGCGACCGATTACCGTGTTTGAACTGCAGTTTATTCGCTGGCAGGGCGACGAGCTTGAGCTGGAAATTCATGTTTCCAAAGGCACCTACATTCGCACCATCATTGACGATTTAGGTGAGAAGCTCGGCTGCGGTGCACACGTGATTATGCTGCGCCGTCTGCAGGTGGCGCGTTACCCGATTGCGCGCATGATGACGCTGGAACAGCTGCAGGCGCTGGCGGCGCAGGTTAATGCGGCGGAAACGCCGGATTACGCACCGCTGGACGCGTTGCTGTTGCCAATGGACAGCCCGGCGGAAGATTTTCCAGCGGTCAATCTGCCCACGCCGATCGCGGCCTGGTTCAAACAGGGCATGCCGGTCCAGGCGGAAAACGCGCCGGCCAGCGGGCTGGTGCGGGTGACCGAGGGCGAGCAGCAGAAATTTATCGGCATGGCGGAAATCGCCGACGATGGTCGCGTGGCACCGCGTCGTCTGGTGGTGGAGTTTGCCGACTGATCGCGTATTACCGCTGGCCGTTACAGCGCATTTGCGTTGCTACCGGGCGAAGAGTAGAATAGCGCGGCTTTAAAAGCGGGCTGCTGAATTAGAGATCGGCACCCATACATTCATTTTTTACTGGAGTTTATTATGTCTCTAAGCGTAGAAGCTAAAGCAGAGATCGTTGCTAAATACGGTCGTGGCGCTAACGACAGCGGTTCAACTGAAGTTCAGGTTGCTCTGCTGACTGCTCAGATTAACCACCTGCAGGGTCACTTCTCTGAGCACAAGAAAGACCACCACAGCCGTCGCGGTCTGCTGCGCATGGTATCCCAGCGTCGTAAGCTGCTGGACTACCTGAAGCGTAAAGACGTTGCACGTTACACCAGCCTGATCGAAAGCCTGGGTCTGCGTCGCTAAGTCTGAAGAATCTGATCAACGATGTAGCGCATGCAGTATGCAAAAAACCGCATCTGGCGATCAGATTTGTGCGAGTTTCGCGAAAAGGGGGCCTTTATGGCCCCTTTTTTCGAGCAATCCGCAGCAATCCGGACCAAACTCATGTATTGTTGCTGAGAGTGATCTTTGCTTGCAGAGGTTCGCGCGGCTAATGAGAGGCTTTACCGCAGGGGCGGTTAAGGGTTGTCATTAGTCGCGAGGATGCAACTAAAGATCGGTAATCCCCGGCGGGCCGAGCAGGCTTTGCCACGAATTTAAGGACTTAAATTTTGCTGAACCCGATCGTACGCAAATTCCAATATGGTCAGCATACCGTCACGCTGGAAACCGGCATGATGGCGCGCCAGGCCACCGCAGCAGTAATGGTAAGCATGGACGACACCGCGGTATTCGTTACCGTCGTGGGCCAGAAAAAAGCCAAAGCCGGTCAGGACTTCTTCCCTCTGACAGTGAACTATCAGGAGCGTACTTACGCTGCTGGCCGTATTCCGGGCAGCTTCTTCCGTCGTGAAGGCCGTCCAAGCGAAGGCGAAACCCTGATTGCGCGTCTGATTGACCGCCCGGTGCGTCCGCTGTTCCCGGAAGGTTTTGTTAACGAAGTACAGGTTATCGCGACTGTGGTATCCGTGAACCCGCAGGTTAACCCGGACATCGTTGCAATGATCGGTGCTTCTGCTGCGCTGTCACTGTCTGGCATTCCGTTCAACGGCCCAATCGGTGCGGCACGCGTTGGTTACATCAACGATCAGTACGTGCTGAACCCAACCGCGGATGAGATCAAACAGTCTCGTCTGGATCTGGTGGTTGCCGGTACGCAGAATGCAGTGCTGATGGTGGAATCTGAAGCGGACATCCTGACCGAAGATCAGATGCTGGGTGCTGTGGTGTTCGGCCACGACCAGCAGCAGGTTGTGATTGAAAACATCAATGCGCTGGTGGCCGAAGCGGGCAAACCACGCTGGGACTGGCAGCCAGAGCCGGCGAACGATGCGCTGATCGCACGCGTTGCCGCCCTGGCCGAAGCGCGCATCAGCGATGCGTACCGCATCACTGACAAGCAGGAGCGCTATGCGCAGGTTGGCGTCATCAAAGACGAAACCATCGCCGCACTGCTGGCTGAAGACGAAACGCTGGATGATGCCGAAATCGGTGACATCGTACACAGCCTGGAAAAGAACGTGGTGCGTACCCGTATCCTGAACGGCGAACCGCGTATCGATGGCCGTGAAAAAGATATGATCCGTGGTCTGGACGTGCGCACTGGCGTACTGCCGCGTACCCACGGTTCTGCGCTGTTTACCCGTGGTGAAACGCAGGCGCTGGTCGCTGCTACCCTCGGTACCGCGCGTGACGCACAGAATCTCGATGAGCTGATGGGCGAGCGTACTGACAGCTTCCTGTTCCACTACAACTTCCCTCCGTACTCCGTGGGCGAAACCGGTATGGTTGGCTCACCGAAGCGTCGTGAAATTGGTCATGGCCGTCTGGCGAAGCGTGGCGTGCTGGCAGTGATGCCTAAACAGGATGCGTTCCCGTACACCGTGCGCGTCGTGTCTGAAATCACCGAATCGAACGGCTCTTCTTCTATGGCTTCCGTGTGCGGTGCATCACTGGCACTGATGGACGCTGGCGTACCAATCAAAGCGGCCGTTGCCGGTATCGCGATGGGTCTGGTGAAAGAAGACGAGAAGTTCGTGGTGCTGTCTGACATCCTCGGCGACGAAGATCACCTCGGCGATATGGACTTCAAAGTAGCCGGTAGCCGTGAAGGTATCACCGCGCTGCAGATGGACATCAAAATTGAAGGTATCACCCGTGAAATCATGCAGGTGGCACTGAATCAGGCCAAGGGTGCGCGTCTGCACATTCTGAGCGTGATGGAACAGGCGATCAGCACGCCGCGTCAGGAGATCTCCGAGTTCGCGCCGCGCATCTACACCATCAAGATCAATTCAGACAAGATCAAAGACGTCATCGGTAAAGGCGGTTCAGTTATCCGTGCGCTGACCGAAGAGACCGGCACCACCATCGAAATCGAAGATGATGGCACCGTGAAGATCGCAGCGACCGACGGCCTGAAAGCCAAAGAAGCGATTCGCCGCATCGAAGAGATCACCGCTGAGATCGAAGTGGGCCGTATCTACGCCGGTAAAGTGACCCGTATCGTTGATTTCGGTGCCTTCGTGGCAATCGGCGGCGGTAAAGAAGGTCTGGTACACATTTCTCAGATCGCCGACAAGCGCGTAGAGAAAGTGACCGATTACCTGCAGATGGGTCAGGAAGTGCCAGTTAAAGTGATGGAAGTGGATCGTCAGGGCCGCGTTCGTCTCAGCATCAAAGAAGCGACAGAGCAGAAGCCAGCAGAAGAAACCGCTGCGGTGACGACGCCTGACGCCGAGTAAGCGTTTTTCCTGATCAGCCGCTCCCTGCCTGCTGGCGGGGAGCGGTGTTTGTATACCCGGAATGCGTGGCGCGCTGGTCAGCGTGTCAGTGCAGCTGAAGCAGGACGGGTATCATCGCGAGGGCGGGAACCCTTGTGCATAGCAGGCGGATGACAGGATGGTTATCCCAATGTTTGTATTCGGGAGTGGGAAATGAAGCCTTTTTTGCGCTGGTGTTTTGTTGCGACAGCTATCACGCTGGCAGGATGCAGCAACTCCAATTGGCGTAAGAACGAAGTTCTGGCAGTACCTTTGCAGCCCACACTGCAGCAAGAGGTTATTCTGGCGCGAATGGAACAAATTCTTGCCAGTCGGGCCCTGACCGATGATGAACGCGCACAGCTGTTATATGAGCGCGGAGTGTTGTATGATAGTTTGGGTCTGAGGGCACTAGCGCGAAACGATTTCTCGCAAGCGCTGTCTATCAGACCGGATATGCCGGAAGTGTTTAACTATCTCGGCATTTACTTAACGCAGGCAGGCAATTTTGATGCTGCCTATGAAGCGTTTGATTCTGTACTTGAGCTTGATCCAACTTACAACTATGCGCATTTAAACCGTGGTATCGCCCTCTATTACGGCGGTCGATACAAGTTAGCGCAAGATGATCTGCTGGCGTTTTATCAAGACGATCCTAACGATCCGTTCCGCAGCCTGTGGCTCTATCTCGTTGAACGCGAGATGGACGCCGATAAGGCAAAAGTGACGCTCCAACAGCGTTACGACAAGGCGGCTAAGGACCAATGGGGATGGAATATTGTCGAGTTCTACCTGGGCGACATCAGTGAAAAAACATTGATGGAAAGTCTCAAGGCGGACGCAACGGATAACACCTCGCTCGCTGAACATCTCAGTGAAACCAACTTCTATTTAGGTAAGTACTACCTAAGTCTGGGGGAGAAGGACGACGCGAAAGCGTTGTTCAAACTGGCGGTGGCCAACAACGTCAATAACTTTGTTGAACACCGATACGCATTGTTGGAACTGGCGCAACTCGGCCAGACACAAGACGATTTATCAGAATCTGACCAGCAATAGCTGACGAACTTTTATTGCCTGATTTACCCGTAAAGTCATCGCCTGAACAGGTGAGGGCTTTTCTGTTCGTCAAAACTTTTAATTTGAGCCGGTTCACACTTTTTGATGAAAATGACTGAAAGTTTTCACGACGAGTTATGTAGACTGGCCGCCGCAATCTAAGAGGCACGTGTACTACATGACTGATATTCAAACCACTTTTGCTGATCTGGGCCTGAACGCCGACATCCTCGAATCACTGAACGGTATGGGCTACGTTAAGCCATCGCCAATCCAGGCTGAGTGTATTCCTCACCTGCTGGCGGGCCGTGATGTGCTGGGTATGGCGCAGACCGGTAGTGGTAAAACAGCAGCGTTCTCGCTGCCGCTGCTGAACAACGTTGATCCTTCTGTCCGCGCACCGCAAATCCTGGTGCTGGCACCGACCCGCGAACTGGCGGTTCAGGTGGCTGAAGCGATGACAGAATTCTCTAAACACATGCGCGGTATTAACGTCGTGGCCCTGTATGGTGGCCAGCGTTATGACGTGCAACTGCGCGCACTGCGCCAGGGTCCACAGATCGTGGTTGGTACCCCGGGCCGTCTGCTGGATCACCTGAAACGCGGTACCCTGGACCTGTCCAGCCTGCGTGGTCTGGTACTGGACGAAGCCGACGAAATGCTGCGTATGGGCTTTATCGAAGACGTTGAAACCATCATGGCGCAGATCCCGGAAGGTCATCAGACCGCACTGTTCTCTGCAACCATGCCGGAAGCGATTCGCCGTATCACTAAGCGTTTCATGAAGGATCCGCAGGAAGTGCGCATCCAGTCCAGCATCACTACACGCCCGGACATTTCTCAGTCTTACTGGACCGCTTACGGCCGTAAGTCTGACGCGCTGGTGCGCTTCCTCGAAGCGGAAGACTTCGATGCTGCCATCATCTTCGTGCGCACCAAAAATGCCACGCTGGAAGTTGCAGAAACGCTGGAGCGTAACGGCTACAACAGCGCCGCGCTGAACGGTGACATGAACCAGGCGCTGCGTGAGCAGACGCTGGAGCGTCTGAAAGACGGTCGTCTGGATATCCTGATCGCGACTGACGTTGCGGCCCGTGGTCTGGACGTTGAGCGTATTAGCCTGGTGGTTAACTACGACATCCCGATGGATGCCGAATCGTATGTACACCGTATCGGCCGTACCGGTCGTGCGGGTCGTGCTGGCCGTGCGCTGCTGTTCGTTGAGAACCGCGAGCGTCGTCTGCTGCGCAACATCGAACGCACCATGAAGCTGACTATTCCGGAAGTTGAGCTGCCTAACGCCGAGCTGCTGAGTCAGCGTCGTCTGGCGCAGTTCGCTGCCAAAGTTCAGCAGCAGCTGGAAAGCAGCGATCTGGATCAGTACCGTGCGCTGCTGGCTAAAATGCAGCCAGAAGAAGAGCTGGATATGGAAACGCTGGCCGCTGCACTGCTGAAAATGGCGCAGGGCGAACGTCCACTGATTCTGCCACCGGATGCACCACGTCCACAGCGTCGTGAATTCCGCGATCGCGATGAGCGTGGCGGCGACCGTCCACGTCGTGACAGCCGTGACAGCCGCGAAGGTGGCGATCGTCCACGTCGCGAACGTCGTGACGTTGGCGAAATGCAGCTGTACCGCATTGAAGTGGGCCGTGATGACGGTGTTGAAGTGCGTCATATCGTGGGCGCGATTGCTAACGAAGGCGACATCAGCAGCCGTTACATCGGTAACATCAAGCTGTTTGGTACTCACTCCACTATCGAGCTGCCAAAAGGCATGCCGGGTGAAGTCCTGCAGCACTTCACGCGTACGCGTATTCTCAACAAGCCGATGAATATGCAGCTGCTGGGCGATGCACAGCCACACGAGCGCACCGAGCGTCGTAGCGGCGGTCGTGACTTCGGTGGTGAGCGCCGTGGTAACCGCGAGGGTGGCAACCGTGAAGGTGGCGCACCGCGTCGTTTCTCTGAGCGTCGCGAAGGCGGACGTTTCAGCCGTGAAGGTGGCCGTGGCCCACGTCGTGACGAAGGCGCAGCTGCACCACGTCGCCGTGATGCATAAGCGTTAATCGCTTAAAAATAAAAAGGACGCGCAAGCGTCCTTTTTTTATGTCTGTAACGCGGGCTTTACACGCCACCGGCAATCAGCACCCGCTCACCGGTAACATAAGCCGACTCTTCCGACGCCAGAAATAGCGCCACCTGCGCCACATCCTCCGGCAGGCCAAAGCGTCCCAGCGGCGTGGCCGCGATCAGCTGCGCTTTAAATTCCGCATTCATTTTTTTCGCTGCCAGCAGCCCTTCGGTCAGAATGATCCCCGGCGCCAGCGCGTTGACGCGAATGTTGCGCGGGCCCAGCTCACGTGCCAGCCCCTGCGTTAAGGTATCGATTGCGCCTTTGGTCGCTGACCACAGCACGGAGCCGGGCAGGCTGCGCTGGCTGTTCAGCGCGCTGAGGTTAATGATGCAGCCGCCGCGCGCCGGAAAATGCTGCGCCGCCTGCTGGCACACCAGCAGCGTACCGAGCAGATTGACGTTGAGCTGCTGCTGCATGTCGCTGACGCTGAGGTTGGCGAAGTCGCCATGGTGAAACATGCCGGCGTTGTTGACCACGATGTCTGGCGCGCCAAACTGCGCGATGCTGCTGGCGAACAGGCGCTGCACGTCAGCTTCACGGGATATATCGGCCTGTACGGCGATGGCGTCGCTTCCCAGCGCGCAGATATCGGTCACCACATCCGCCGCGCCCGCTTCATCCTGACGATAATTCACCACCACCCGGGCGCCGGCCGCGGCGAAAGTCATGGCGATGGCGGCGCCAATGCCTTTCGACGCGCCCGTCACCAGCGCAATTTTGCCTTCAAGTGCTTGCATTGTGTCTCTCCACCTGAGATTTCGGGTGAGTAAAGCATGCGCTGTTGCCGCTTTGTGCGGTAGCGCAATCCTGCAAGCTTTTTGCACGATCCTGCAAATCTGTGGCGCAGGGCCTAGGCGCAACCGCATCGGCAGGTAAGAATGGGGGATTCAGTGATTTTTCATCGCGGAGTGCTTAACGCATGATTCATCAGGAACAGTGGCAGCAGCTGGTGGCGATGATTGCCCGTCACGCGCAGCAGGATGGGCGCACCGCCAGCGCGATTGATTTTCTCTCTTTTGGCCGCAGCTCGCATCCCTCCAGCCTGGCGCACATTGCCAGCTGGGCGGGGTTTGCGCTGATGGCCCAGGGCCAGAAAGCACTGCGCATGGGCGATGATGTGATGCATTACGGGCCGGGCGATCTGCTGCTGGTCACCATGGACATGCCGGTGCAGTCCTGCGTGGTGCTGGCGACACCAGAAAAACCCTGTCTTGGCGTCGGCATCACCATCAACGAAGCGCGCCTGCTGCGCTATCTGGAGCATTTCCCGCCGCAGCAGATTGGCAGCGCCGCCCCAGAACGCAGCATTACCGTCCATAAAGTCGCGCCGTCGCTGGTGGATGCGGTGATGCGGCTGGTGGCGCTGCTGGATCAGCCGCAGGATATCGCCGCGCTGGCACCGCTGATTGAGCAGGAGATTTTCTATCGCCTGCTGACCGGGCCGGAAGGGCCGCGCATTCTGAATATGGCGCTGACCGAGCGCCCGGGCAACAAAGTGGCGCGCGCGGCGCGCTGGCTGCGCGAAAACTTTCATCAGCCGCTGAAGGTGGATCAGCTGGCCAGCAGCGTTGGCATGAGCATTTCATCGCTGCACCATCACTTTAAAGCGGTTACGGCGATGACGCCGATGCAGTATCAGAAGCAGCTGCGGCTCAACGAAGCGCGCCGGCTGATGATGATTGAGAAGCTGGATGCCGGGACGGCGGGCTATCGGGTTGGCTATCAGAGTGCGTCGCAGTTCAGCCGTGAGTACAGCCGTTTTTATGGCCAGTCACCGGCGCGCGATGTGCGCAAGATGGCGGTGGGGCCGGAAGAACTCTCCCCACCGCAGTAAGGCTTACAGCGTGCGTGCGGCTTCCATCGCCAGCGCGAACGAACGCAGGCGCGCCTGCGGATCGTAAATCTGGCCGTTGACCATGATCTCATCCGCCTGGGTTTCGCGCAGCAGCGCGGCAAGGCCGTGGCGCACTTTATCTTTATCGCCCACCACCGACATGCTCAGCGCCTGCTGCACGCCATACTGTTCGGACGGCGACCACAGGTTATCCATGTTCTCCACCGGCGCCGGCAGCGGGCCAGGCTTGCCGCGGCGCAGATTAATGAACTGCTGCTGCATCGAGGTGAACAGGAAGCGCGCATCACGATCGCTGTCAGCCGCCACCACGTTGACACACACCATAGCGTAAGGTTTTGCCAGACGCGCAGAGGGCTGGAATTTTTCGCGATACAGGTGCAGCGCCTGCAACAGCAGGTCTGGCGCGAAGTGCGAAGCAAAGGCAAACGGCAGACCAAGCTGCGCCGCCAGCTGCGCGCTATACAGGCTGGAACCCAGCAGCCATACCGGAATTTTCAGCCCGAGGCCAGGCACCGGCTGCACCGGCGGATGCTCGCCCTCTTCGGCATCGAACCAGCGGATCAGATCGGCCACATCTTCCGGGAAGCTGTCGGCCTGGGCGCTCGAAAGATGACGGCGCAGCGCCAGCATGGTGCGCTGATCGGAGCCGGGCGCGCGGCCCAGTCCGAGATCGATACGGCCAGGGTAGAGGGATTCCAGGGTGCCAAACTGTTCGGCAATCACCAGCGGTGCGTGGTTGGGCAGCATGATCCCGCCGGAGCCGAGGCGCAGCGTTTCGGTGTTAGCGGCGAGATAGCCAATCAGCACCGACGTTGCGGCGCTGGCGATGCCGGTCATGTTGTGGTGTTCGGCCAGCCAGTAGCGATGAAAGCCAAGGGCTTCAGCCTGACGCGCCAGCGCCAGCGAATTATGGAAGGCATCGCGCGCAGACGAGCCTTGCGGAATGGGGGCCAGATCCAGCACGGACAGGCGAACAGTTTTCTTCTCAGACATGGGTACTCCAGCAAAGGATGGCGCAGGTGATAAGTAAACCTGCACCAGTCAGTATTACGCATCATTACCCATATTAAAACTGCTAATAACGGCAGGAATATAGCCGGAATGTGCCTTTAACCGCCGCTATCCAGCGCCATTCCGGCCAGGCGGCGCCAGTAACCGTTGCTGTCGCTGCCGCGCGCCATCATCAGCGGCGCTTCACCCGCTTCGTTAGCGCGGAAGCGATCAACCTGTGCCAGCGTGCTCTCATCCTGCGGCGACAGGCGCACAATATCGATCCAGCCATGCATACCGGCAAGATCGTTGCCAAGGTTGTAACAGTAGCCGCTCATGGTCTGAATGCCGTTCAGGACAAATACCTGCTGGCCCTCCTGCGACAGCACGCGGCGCCCGGTGGGATAATCAATACAGCAGGTCTGGCAATCATCTTTGGCACGGTTTTCGGAACGCGCGGTAAAACAGCGCGCCGACAGCGCCAGCGGCAGATGGCCGTAGCCGAGCACTTCAACCTCAAACCGATCGCGCAGGCCAGCGTCATGGCACTGCTGCAACAGCTGAATCAGCCAGTCGCGTGACATCTCCACCGGCATGCACCAGCGCGTCATGCCCTCCTGCAGCAGCAGCTGGAGCGTCTGCGCGTTATACACATTCAGGGTAGGACCGGCGACAAACGGCAGTTTGCGCTCTGCCGCCATGTTCACGGTGCCGATATCGTTGGCTTCCAGTAAGAACTCACCGTTTTCAACATAGCGGCGCAGCTCTTTGACTTCCGAAGGGGACTGCAGCAGCGCCAGCGTGCTCAGCACCACCTGTTTGCCGCTGGCCGCCAGCGTGCGGCCCATCTCCATCCACTGACTGAACGCAGTGGCGCGGCGTTTGCTGCACACCGCTTCGCCGAGGTAGACAATCTCTGCGCTGCTTTCTGCGGCGCGCTGGTAAAACTGCTCCAGCGTGGCGGTTGGCCAGTACCACAGCACCGGGCCGATGGCGTATTTCATACGGTCTCCTTATTGCCAGTCGCGGTGATAGGCGCCGAGGGTGGTCTGGCTGCCTTCAGAAAGTTCACCGAGCGCGCGCATCCACGGCGCCTGCACCGTGAACTGTTGCGGATCGGCCATGCAGCGATCGATCGCCTGACGCCACACTTTCGCCACCTGCGCCACATAGGCCGGGCTGCGCTGGCGTCCCTCAATTTTCACCGAGGCGATATTGGCGCGCAGCAGCTCTGGCAGCAGCGCCAGGGTATTGAGGCTGGTGGGCTCCTCCAGCACGTGATAGCGCTGGTTATCCACCTCGTAGCGTCCTTTACACAGCGTCGGATAGCCCGCGCTCTCATCGGCGGCGTAACGGTCAATCAGTACTTCGTTCAGGCGCGACTCCATGCCCTGTGCCGTCTGCTGCCAGCGCACAAATTTGGCCGGTGAACAGGCGCCCGCGCTGTTCGGCGACTCGCCGGTCAGCCACGACGAGAGATAGCAGCGGCCTTCGGCCATGATGCACAGGCTGCCAAAGGCGAATACTTCGAGCGGCACCGGCGTTTCGCGCGCCAGCTGCTTCACCTGGTGCATCGACAGCACGCGTGGCAGCACCACGCGACTCAGCGCAAAGTGGCGGTGATAAAACTGAATGGCCTGCAGATTGGTGGCGGACGCCTGCACTGACAGGTGACGTTCAACCTGCGGGTAGCGGCTGGCGGCGTACTCCAGCGTGGCGATATCGGCCAGAATCAGCGCATCGGCACCGTTCTGTGCGGCGACGTCAATGGCGCTTTGCCAGCGGTTAAGGCCGTCAGGATGGGCGAAGGTGTTGATCGCCACGTGCAGTTTACGCCGGTGCTGATGCAGGAAGCGCGCGGCTTCTGCCAGTTTCTTATCGGTAAAATTGAGGCCAGCAAAGTGGCGGGCGTTGGTGTCATCTTTCAGGCCGACGTACACCGCGTCAGCGCCGTGCTCCACCGCCGATTTCAGCGCAGGTAAATTCCCCGCCGGACACAGCAGTTCCATACAATTTCCTCCCCCGGATTCTGAACGCCGTTGAGTGTAAGGAAGCGCAGGTGCTGCAATGTTGATTTAAGGCAGTGAAAGCGGGATTGCCAGGGCGGAATGGAGAATTTTCGCACAGACGCGGGGCGATTTCCTTGATCCCGGTTGAGGCGAAAGCCGACGGATGTGGCAATATAGATAAAATTTTCTCAAGGGAGTGCAGCGCATGTTCGCACGCTTACGCGGCCTGTTAATTGAAAAAGGGCCGGAATTCCTCGCTTTACCGGTGTCGCTAACACCATTCGCCGTGAAAAAAACGGTTTTGCAACAACTCCTAAACTGGCAATTTCGTCATGCTTTGGCTGAAGGTGAGTTAGACTTTCTGCAAGGGCGCTATCTCGGCATTGAGATCGCGGACGTCAATCTGCGCTGGATCACCACGCTGCAGGACGGGCGCCTGACCGTTTCGCGCGACGCCGAAGCAGATGTCTGGTTTCGTGGCGAAGCCAACGATCTGCTGCTGGTAGCAGCACGCAAAGCCGACCCCGATATGTTGTTCTTTCAGCGCCGTCTGGTGATTGAGGGCGACACGGAGCTGGGACTGGAGGTGAAGAATCTGATGGATGCCATAGAACTGGACGCCATGCCCACGCCATTGCGCACGGGGTTGCTGCAGCTGGCTGCTTTTGTTGAGGCAGGAATGACACAGGACGCGAAGGCCGCTGAGGCGCGCGCGGGGATCTCATGTTGATTCGTACTGAAATTGGTGTGGACGCGGCAGGCATCGACAGCCTGTTAAAGCGCAGTTTTGCCACCGCAGCCGAAGCGGAACTGGTACAGCAGCTGCGTGAAGACGGTTTACTCACGCTGGGCGTGGTGGCCACCGATGACGAAGGCCAGGTGCTGGGTTATGCGGCCTTCAGCCCGGTGACGTTGCAGGGCGAGGATCGTAACTGGGTGGCGCTGGCACCGCTGGCGGTTGATGCCTCGGTGCGCAGTCAGGGCATTGCTAAACAGCTGGTGTATGAAGGACTCGATTCGCTCAATGAGTTCAGCTACAGCGCCGTGGTGGTGCTGGGCGATCCGCAGTTCTACAATCCGCTCGGCTTTGAACCGGCGGCGCGCCACGGCCTGCACTGCCGCTGGCCCGGCAGCGAAGCGGCGTTTCAGGTGTATAAACTGGCGGACGATGCGTTCGATGGGGCAGAAGGGCTGATCGCCTTCTCGGCACCTTTCAATCGTATCGACTAAACCACGCCGTTAAGCAGGCCGGCTGCTGGGCAACCAGCAGCAGTTTCTGCGCCCGGCTCAGCTGTTTTACCTGATACTCCAGCCGGGAAGCCGCCGCGCGATCGCCAGCCGCGCAGTGAAACACCAGCGTCAGTGGACCTTTGCCGCGCAGCGCGCGGGCACCGCGCCCCTGCTGGTGCTGCTGCAGGCGACGGTTGACGTCAGTGGTGATGCCGGTATAAAGCATCCCGGCGGCGGTTTGCAGCATATACAGCTGCCAGCCCTGTTCCATTTACAAACCTCGTTCATGTGCTGGCGGGCAGTGTAACGCGCCTGCGGCCGCATCGCTATCAACGCACGGAGTTGCTCTTGTCTGACCATTCTCATCTGATTCGCTATCTGAAAAAACAGCACGTGCTGTCGCTGTGTGCCAGCGACGGCGATGCGCTATGGTGCGCCAACTGTTTCTACGTGTTCGATGAAGCGCGTATGGCGTTCTGGCTGATGACCGAAGCCGATACGCGTCACGGCGCGCTGATGGCGCGTTATCCACGCGTCGCCGGCACGGTGAACGGCCAGCCGAAAACGGTGCTGCTGATTAAAGGCGTGCAGTATCGCGGGCGTATTCAGCTGACCGATGAGACGCAGGCGCTGAAGGCCTATCAGTCGCGCTTTCCGGTGGCAAAAAAAGTCACCGCGCCACTGTGGGAAATTACGCTGGATGAGCTGAAAATGACCGATAACGCGCTGGGGTTTGGCAAAAAGATTGTCTGGCAGCGTTAGCCCGGCACGCACAGAGGCGCACCGGGCGACCGCCTTACGCTGCGTTCAGAATGCGCAGGGATTCGCGGTTAAACGCGGGCAGGTCTTCAGGCGTGCGGCTGGTAACCAGCTTGTCATCATCAACCACCACCTCTTTATCGTAAAAGTCCGCGCCGGCATTACGCAGATCGATGGCGATAGCTTTCACGCAGGTCATTTTGCGACCGCGCACGCCGTTCGCGCTGATCAGCAGCTGCGGACCGTGACAGATGGCGAAAATCGGTTTGCCGCTGGCGACAAACTCTTTGGTAAAGGTGACAAAGCGATCGTCACCGCGCAGCGCGTCAGGCGAATGACCACCGGGCAGCAGCAGCGCGTCGAACTCGGCCGGGCTGACATGGTCAATATCCTTGTCGATTTTGACTTCGGCTTTGCCCTGTTTTCCCTTAACGGTTTTGCCCGCCTGCATCTCAATGGTGACCACTTCATGGCCCGCTTTGGTGAAGGCCTCGGCCGGTGAGGTAAACTCTGAGTCTTCAAATTCATCGGTAATCAGAACCGCTATTTTCTTGCTCATCTTTCTCCTCCTTGCTGGTCACGCACCTGCTGTGCGTGACACGTTTCAACAGACAAGTCTGGACCCTGAGCGCGGAAACGCAAGCCAGCCGGCACAGGCGGGATTGGTTAAATTCCGGAGACAGATCAAGTTTAAGCGTGACGACGCTGGCACACAGTCATAACCTGAATAACACTGTGGGATCTGCGTCGCGCCCTCCGCGCGGCATACGTTATTCAGTTGAATACGGAACCGGTTATGACCCAATTCGCCTCACCTGCACCAGCGGCCCGCTTCGCCTGGTGGAAACCGCTGCTGTTCCTCGCCGTGGTGCTTATCGGCCTGTGGTACGTAAAATGGCAGCCTTACTATGGCAAAGCCTTCACGGCCGCAGAAACCCATTCCATCGGCCGCTCTATTCTTGCCAATGCCGCAGATTCGCCGTGGCGCGCCGCGCTGGATTACGCCATGGTCTATTTTCTCGCGGTGTGGAAAGCCGCGGTGCTCGGTGTGGTGCTGGGCTCGCTGGTGCAGGTGCTGATTCCGCGCCGCTGGCTGCTGCGCCTGATGGGCAGCAACCGGCTGGGGGCCACGCTGGTCGGCACCGGTTTTGGCCTGCCGGGCATGATGTGCAGCTGCTGTGCCGCGCCGGTGACCGTCGGCCTGCGCCAGGCGCAGGTTTCAAGCGGCGCGGCGATGGCGTTCTGGCTGGCGAATCCGCTGCTCAATCCGGCAACGCTGGTGTTTATGGGCTTTGTGCTCGGCTGGCAGTTTGCCGCCATTCGGCTGGTGGCGGGTGGGGTGATGGTGCTGGGGATTGCCATGCTGGTGCAGCGCAGCGTGCTGGAAACCGCCGTTGCCGCGCCGCTGTTGCCGCAAGAAAGCCATGAACGGTTTGTGACGCGCTGGCTGCGCGTGATGTGGCGGCTGTTCTGTAACACCATTCCGCTCTACATCGTGGCGGTGCTGCTGCTCGGCGCCGCGCGCGTCTGGCTGTTTCCGCACGCGGACGGCGCGGTAGGGAATACGCTGTTCTGGGTGATGCTGATGGCCATCGCCGGCTGCCTGTTTGTGATCCCGACCGCCGCCGAGATCCCCATCGTGCAAACCATGATGCTGGCGGGCATGGGCGTCGCACCGGCGCTGGCGCTGCTTGTGACGCTGCCCGCGGTCAGCGTGCCGTCGCTACTGATGCTGCATCGCGCGTTCCCACCGCGCGCGCTGTGGATCGCCTTCTGCGGCGTGGCCGTCAGCGGCATGCTGCTCGGCATCCTCGCACTGTGGCTGGCGTAGATACCAGATAGTCTGATTGCGGCTGCCGCGCCACAGCAGCCGCGCATCTTTCTCCGCTTCGATGAAACGTCCATCAATCAGCACGTCGATTTCCGCAATCACTTCACGCTGCGCCGCCGTCAGTTCCGCCAGGGTGTAGCCGGTCCACAGCCAGATATCTTTATCCGGACAGTCGCGGCGCACGCGCTTCACCAGCCGGCGAATATGCGGCACATTGTACGGATGCAGCGGATCGCCGCCGCTCAGCGACAGCCCCTGACGCGGAATGCGGCGATCCTGCAGATCGGCGATCAGTTGCTCCTCCATGGCCAGCGTAAACGGCACGCCGGAGTCAGGCCGCCAGGTGCTCTGGTTGTAGCAGCCGCGACACTGATGTTCGCAGCCCGCGACGAACAGCGTGCAGCGCGTGCCGGGACCATTCACGATATCCACATCGTAGTAGCGATGAATGTGCATCATCCCAGCTGTCCGGTATCAAGGTGTTTGACGCGGCGCTGCACCTCTTCCTGCTTGCCGGCGTTGAACGGCCGCGCATCCGGGCTGCCAAGATAGCCGCAGACGCGGCGCGTGACCGAAACGCGCGCCGGATCGTGATTGCCGCAGCTCGGACAGGTAAAGCCTTTGCTGGTACAGCTGAACTCGCCGCTGAAGCCGCACTCGTAGCACTCATCGATCGGCGTGTTGGTGCCGTAGTAGGGCACGCGGTCGTAGCTGTAATCCCACACATCTTCCAGCGCCCGCAGGTTGTGCTGAATGTTGGGGTATTCGCCGTAACAGATGAAGCCGCCGTTAGCGATGGCCGGGTAGGGCGCTTCAAAGTCGATTTTGTCGTACGGATTGACCTTTTTCTCTACGTCGAGATGGAAGCTGTTGGTGTAATAGCCCTTGTCGGTCACGCCCGGCACTACGCCAAATTCGGCGGCATCAAGGCGACAGAAGCGATCGCACAGGTTTTCACTGGGCGTACTGTACAGGCTAAAGCCGTAGCCGGTTTCCGCTTTCCACGCATCCACCGCCTGGCGCAGATGCGTCACAATCGCCACGCCGGTTGCGCGCAGGTGCGCGGCATCATACGGATGCACGGCGTTGCCGCTTAGCGCGTTAAGCGTTTCATGCAGACCGATATACCCCAGCGAGATCGAGGCGCGGCCGTTGCGGAAGATCTTGCCCACCTCGTCGTCCGCGTTGAGCCGTACGCCGCAGGCGCCTTCCATGTAAAGAATCGGTGCGACGCGCGCTTTGGTTTTTTCCAGCCGGGCAATGCGGGTCATCAGCGCCCGCTTCGCCAGCGCCAGGCGTGCATCCAGCAGCGTCCAGAAGCGGGCTTCGTCTCCCTCTGCTTCTAACGCAATGCGCGGCAGGTTGAGGCTGATCACGCCGATGTTGTTGCGGCCCTCATGAATCTGCTCGCCGTTTTCCTCGTAAACGCCGAGGAAGCTGCGGCAGCCCATCGGCGTTTTAAACGAGCCGGTGACTTCCACCACTTTGTCGTAGTTGAGGATATCCGGATACATGCGCTTGCTGGCACACTCCAGCGCCAGCTGTTTGATGTCGTAATTGATGTCGCCGGCGCGGCGGTTGACGCCTTCGCGAATGGCAAACACCAGCTTAGGAAACACCGCGGTTTTATGGTTTTTGCCCAGCCCGGCAATGCGGTTGCGCAGAATCGATTGCTGAATCAGGCGCGCCGCCCAGTCGGTACCGAGGCCAAAGCCAAAAGTGACGAACGGCGTCTGGCCGTTGGCGGTGTGCAGCGTATTAACCTCGTACTCCAGCGACTGAAACGCGTCGTAGCACTCTTTTTCCGTGCGCGCGCGCGCGTAAGCTTCCACGTCAGCAATCTGCCATTCGCGGGCAATCTGGCGATGCTTGTCGAGACTGAGGGTGACAAATGGCGCCAGCACTTCGTCAATGCGGTTAATGGTGGTGCCGCCGTAAATATGGCTGGCGACCTGCGCAATGATCTGTGCCGTCACCGCGGTGGCGGTGGCGATGGATTTTGGCGGTTCAATCTCGGCGTTACCCATTTTGAAGCCGTGCGTCAGCATGCCGTGCAGATCGATCAGCATGCAGTTAAACATCGGGAAGAAGGGAGAGTAGTCGAGGTCGTGATAATGGATTTCCCCACGCTCGTGCGCCAGCACCACATCGCGCGGCAGTAACTGCTGCTGGGCATAATGTTTGGCCACGATGCCGGCCAGCAGGTCGCGCTGCGTCGGGATCACTTTGCTGTCTTTGTTGGCGTTCTCGTTGAGCAGCGCCGCGTTGGTCTGTTCCACCAGGCCGCGAATGGCATGGTGCAGCTTGCCGCGCTGCTCGCGCGCCAGATCGCGGTCGTGACGGTATTCAATATAGGCGCGTGCCAGCTGCGGCCAGCGTCCGCTCATCAGCGCCTCTTCCACGGCACACTGGATGTCGCGAATATCGACTTCAGCCTGCGTTGCCAGCTGCGCGCTGACCTGCTGAGCGACCGTCGTGCACCAGGCCAGGTCGTCAACCTGGGCAGCCTGCGCGGCGGCCCGCACTGCAGCTTCAATGCGCCGGGCATCAAACGGCACCCTGCAGCCGTCACGCTTAATCACTACCGTTGCCATCTTCCCTTTCTCCGCTGGAAACTACATGTAGATAATTTTAAGGAGTGTAATCGCAACATGTGGTGTTTCAGAGGGAATTAATCGCACTGTTTTTGACCTGTCGCAAAGAAGCGCGGCCAGCGCCTGAAAGCCGTGCAGTGGTCAACAGCCGCTACACTGAAAAGTTTTAAGCCGGGCAAACTTCAGCCGGTTGCAACTTGCTTTGCGTTGCGAAACAGGTTTAATGAGCGTTTTGCGCCATTTCCGGCCCATCGTTTTGCCTTACAAGGATGCCCACCATGCTTCTGCCCCGTACGCTGCTGGCCGTTTTGTGTTCCCTGACGTTTTCCACGCAGGCCGCACCGGCAGGCGATCTGCCGCTGATGCCGTGGCCACAGCAGGTGACGCAGCCCGCAGGCGGTGGCGCGTTTACCCTGACGCCGCAATTTTCGCTGCACATCACCGGCGATCACCTGGAAGGGGCCGAAGCGCGCTGGCGCGCCCGCATTGCGCGGCAAACCGGCTGGGCGCTGCTGCCCGCCAGCCCGGCCAGCGATCGTCCCGCCATTCAGATCCGGATTGCCGACGCGGTCGATCCGCTACCGCAACCGGACAGCGACGAAAGCTACCATCTGGAGGTCAGCAGCAGTGGCGTACTGCTGCAGGCACCAACCCGTTTTGGCGCGATGCGCGGCATGGAAACCCTGCTGCAGCTGATCGCCAACACCGCCAGCGGCACGCAAATTCCCTTTGTCACCATTGACGATCGGCCGCGCTTCCCGTGGCGCGGCGTGCTGATCGACCCGGTACGCCACTTCCTGCCGCTGGAAACCCTCAAGCGGCAGATTGATGGTATCGCCGCGGCGCGCATGAACGTGTTTCACTGGCACCTGACCGACGATCAGGGCTGGCGCTTTGCTTCCAGTCACTATCCGCAGCTGCAGCAGCAGGCCAGTGATGGCCTGTTCTACAGCCAGCAGCAAATGCGCGAGCTGGTGCACTATGCCACCCAGCGCGGCGTGCGCGTGGTGCCGGAAATCGATCTGCCCGGCCATGCTTCCGCGCTGGCCGTAGCGATGCCGGAGCTGATGAGCGCGCCGGGGCCATATGCCATGGAGCGCGGCTGGGGGGTATTTAAACCCTTGCTCGATCCCAGCAATGAAGCGGTTTTTCGCTTTATCGACACGCTGATTGGCGAAGTCGCGGCGATCTTTCCCGATCCCTACATTCACATCGGCGGGGATGAAGTCGATCCCAGTCAGTGGAACGCCTCACCGAAGATTCAGCAGTTTATGCGTGACCACGGCCTGCAGGACGCCCATGCGCTTCAGGCGTGGTTCAACCAGCGGGTGGAGAAGATTCTCGCCGCGCATCAGCGGCGCATGCTTGGCTGGGATGAGGTGTACCATCCCGACCTGCCGAAAAGTATTGTGATTCAGTCGTGGCAGGGGCAGGACGCGCTGAGCGAAGTAGTAAAGCAGGGGTATCGCGGCATTCTTTCCACCGGTTTTTATCTCGACCAGCCGCAGAGCGCCGCGTATCACTATCGCAATGATCCCTGGCCGCAGGGGCTGAACGGCGTCGATCAACTGCGCGGCGACGATCAGGCGCAAAGCTGGCAGTTCGCTATGCCGCGTCTGAAAGGCAGCGCGGTGCAGGGCAGTTTCACTCTGATTGAGGGCAAAAACGGCTGGCGCGGTTTTATCGATTTCAGCGGCAAGGCGCGACGCCAGGTCAGCGACATTCGCTGGCTGTCGCCGACGCAGCTGACCTTCAGCGTCGACAGCTGGATGGGGCCGTTTCAGCCGGTGGTGACGCTGACGCGTGACAGCCTGACCGGCTACGTGCTGGTGGGCAACGTGCGCTATCCGACCACAGGCAGCAGGCTGGCGCAGATACCGGCCGGTATTGCTCCGGTACTGCCCACGCCCGCTCAGCTGCAGCATGATTTGCTGGGCGGTGAAGCGGCGCTGTGGGCGGAGAACGTGAATAGCCGGGTGATTGATACGCGGCTGTGGCCGCGCGCCTTTGTGGTGGCGGAGCGGCTGTGGTCGGCGCAGGATGTGACCGACAGCGAGAATATGTACCAGCGGCTCAGCGCGATTGATCGCTGGGGGACGGTGTCGGTCGGCCTGCAGCAGCATCAGCAGGCCGAGGTGCAGATGATGCGGCTGGCCAACAGCAGCGATATCACTCCGCTGCGCGTGCTGGCGGAAGTGCTGGAACCGGCGCAGTATTACACCCGCCAGCACCTGAAGTTTCAGGCCGGGCATTATGACTATTTTGAGCCGCTGAACCGGCTGGCGGACGTACTGCCAGCCGAGAGCGAGCCGGTGCGGCTGCTGGATAAGCAGGTGGATGCGCTGATTGCCAATCGCGGCGATCATGCTGCCGCCAGCGCCCTGCGCCATCAGCTGCAGCGCTGGCAGCGCAACAGCGATGCGGTGATGCCGCTGGTGCTGGGCAATTATCAGCTGAAAGCGCTGCAGCCGCAGGTGCGCCAGGTCGCTGAGCTGAGCCGGATGGGGCTGGATCTGGTGAACGCGCTGGAGCGCAATCAGGCCTACGGCGCAGGCGAGGTGGCGCAGATGCACGCCCGGCTGGATGCGGCGGCGCAGGTGCAGGATGAAACGGTGCTGGCGCTGGTGCGACCGCTGGAGAAACTGCTGCGATCGTCGAGATAGGGAAGAGCGGAAGTCACGAACTATGCAGGGTCGTCATTGATGACGAACTGGCGATCTCGCCAGGTGCGCACGGATGCGCCCCCTGCATGCTGTGTGATTGATGACAGCTAAATCAGCGACGTACCGCGATGGCTTCGATCTCAATCTTCACGTCTTTCGGCAGACGCGCCACTTCCACGCAGGAGCGCGCCGGGAAGCTGGCCTGATGCTCGGTGAAAAACGCTTCATAGGTGGCGTTGACCGTGGCGAAATCGTTCAGGTCTTTGACGAACACGGTGGTCTTCACAATGTCGCCCACCTGCAGGCCAGCGGCCAGCACAATCGCCTTCACATTCTCGAGCGACTGACGCGCCTGCGCGGCGATGTCGTCCGGAACCGCACCGGTGGCCGGATCGACCGGGATCTGGCCGGAGGTGATGATCATGCTGCCGAGATCCACGCCCTGGACGTACGGGCCAATCGCTGCCGGGGCTTTTTCAGTACTGATTTCGCGAGACATTGTTTCTCCTTAGGCATGCGCGGCGAACCCTTGCCCGCCGCGAAAATGTTCGCCCCATTATAGGGAGGAAACGGGCGATTACCAGTGACCGAGCACCACGTGGCGCGCGAACTCTTTCTCGCAGTATTTACACTTCAGGTGCACATCGTCATCGCGCTGCTTCACCGCAAAGCTGGAGAACACCGGCTCGCTGCGGCTGATGCAGTTGCCGTTGGGGCAGGTCAGCACGCGTTCGATGCGTTCCGGCAGCGTTGGTGCAATCTTCGCCACCACTTCATACTCATCAATGCGATTCACCGTGGCGTGCGGCGCGTACACCGCCAGCTGATTGATCTGATCATCGGTCAGAAAAGTATTTTCGATTTTGATCAGATCCTTACGTCCCATCTCGCCCGACGGCAGATTAAGGCCGATGGTGATGCGCTGATCGGTTTCGGTGAGGCGGAACAGTGACAGTAGCTTAAAGCCGACCTGCGCCGGAATATGGTCGATCACCGTGCCGCGTTTGATGGCTTCAACCTGCAGTTTGTTATCGTGGGTCATCGTTCTGCTCCTTACAGTGCCAGTTCGCTATTCAGTACCAGCGCCAGCAGGGCCTGGCGGGCATAGATGCCGTTGCCGGCCTGCTGGAAATACCAGGCGTGCGGCGTGCTGTCGACATCGGTGGTGATCTCATCAATGCGCGGCAGCGGATGCAGCACCTTCATGTTATCGCGCGCACCGGCCAGATCGGCCGCCCGCAGGATGAACTGCGCTTTCACGTTGGCATACTCTGAGGGATCGAGACGCTCTTTCTGTACGCGCGTCATGTAGAGAATATCCAGTTCCGGCATCACTTCTTCGATGCTGTCGTGGCGCGACCAGGCAATGTTCTGTTCATCCAGCATATCGGTGATGTAGGACGGCATCGCCAGTGCATCCGGTGCGATGAAGTAGAAGCGGTTGCCGCTAAATTTCGCCAGCGCCTGGGTCAGCGAATGCACGGTGCGGCCATATTTCAGGTCGCCGACCATCGCCACGTTGAGGTTATCGAGGCGGCTCTGGGTTTCCCGGATGGTGAACAAATCGAGTAGCGTCTGCGTCGGGTGCTGGTTGGCCCCGTCGCCGGCGTTAAGGATCGGCACGCCGCCCGAAAACTCCGTGGCCAGCCGCGCCGCCCCTTCCTGCGGATGGCGCATCACGATGGCATCCACATAGGTGCCAATCACCGAGATGGTATCGGCGAGGGTTTCCCCTTTCTTGCCCAGCGAGGTGTTGCTGCCGTCGGCAAATCCCACCACCGACGCGCCCAGCCGGTGCATCGCGGTTTCAAATGACAGGCGGGTGCGCGTTGAGGCCTCAAAGAAGCAGCTGGCGATAACGTTGTGTTTCAGCAGCTCCGGCTGCGGATGGGCTTTCAGCTGGGCGGCGGTATGCAGCACCAGCTCCAGCTCATCGCGGTTGAGGTCGTTGATGGAAATAATGTGCTTGCGATATAGCGGGTTGGCCATAGCTCTCTCCTCTGCGCTGCCGGATTGCGGACAAAAAAAAGCCCCTTTACAGGGGCTTTCTGGCGATCGATGAATGACGGAAAGAAACAGGTGCGCCGCCTGCATTCAGGCGTACGGGAGCGGCAAATTGTGCGCTGCGCTGTTGCATGTTTCCTCCGGCAAATTGTGGCGCATTATACGCATTCACTGAGCCGCATCAAGCAGAAATCACGCGCGAGGTAAACGTTTGCGCCGCGCAGGCTTAGCGCTGACTCAGCGTCGCCACCATCACCGCTTTAATGGTGTGCATGCGATTTTCCGCCTGGTCAAACACCACGCTATGGTCGGATTCAAACACCTCGTTGCTCACTTCCATGCCGTCGTGCAGGCCATACTGTTCGGCCATCTGCCGTCCGAGCGTGGTTTGGTCATCATGAAACGCGGGCAGGCAGTGCAGGAACTTCACCTGCGGATTGCCGGTCAGCGCCAGCATCGCGCTGTTCACCTGATAGGGACGCAGCAGGGCGATGCGCTCTTCCCACACTGATTTCGCTTCGCCCATCGATACCCAGACGTCGGTATAGATGAAATCAGCACCCTGCACGCCTTCGGCAATCTCTTCTGTCAGGGTGATTTTGCCGCCGGTGTGCTGCGCTGCCGCGCGGCACTGCGCCACCAGCTCCTCTTCTGGCCAGCAGCCTTTTGGCGCCACCAGCCGCAGATCCAGCCCCACCAGCGCCGCCGCTTCCAGCATGCTGTTGCCCATGTTGTTGCGCGCATCGCCAACGTACACCAGCGTCATCTCGCTCAGCGCTTTGCCCGGCAGATGCTCCTGCATAGTCAGCAGGTCAGCCAGCAGCTGCGTCGGATGGAACTCGGTGGTCAGGCCATTCCACACCGGCACGCCGGCATATTCGGCCAGCGTTTCCACCAGCGCCTGGCCGTAGCCGCGATACTGGATGCCGTCATACATGCGTCCCAGTACGCGCGCGGTGTCTTTCATCGACTCTTTATGGCCGATCTGGCTGCCACTCGGGCCGAGATAGGTGACGTTAGCACCCTGATCGTAGGCGGCAACTTCGAAAGAGCATCGGGTACGGGTCGAGTCTTTTTCGAAGATGAGCGCGATGTTTTTGCCTTTCAGGTACTGGGTTTCGCTGGCGTTTTTCTTTGCCTGTTTTAATTCACTGGCGAGTGATAACAAACCGGTGATTTCGGCTGGGGTGAAATCCAGCAATCTCAGGAAATGTCTCGAATACAGCTGACTCATACTGCGCTCCGCATTACATCAATAATGAATTAAAATTCAATCTAACCGTATGAATATGCATTTTCAACCCCAGCGATAAGAAACTTTCTGTTTTGTGTAGTGGTGCGCGAGGCAGTGTGGGAAAATAATTGCATTCACTGCCACCATTTTGAGGACACGCCCATGGCATACGAAGCATTGCTGGAAGAACAGCGCGAAGAGACGCGCCTGATCATTGAAGAGTTGCTGGAAGACGGCAGCGATCCGGATGCGCTTTACACCATCGAGCATCATCTCTCCTGCAACAACTTCGACTCGCTGGAGAAGGCCGCGGTTGACGCTTTCAAGCTGGGCTATGAAGTCACCGAGCCGGAAGAGCTGGAGCTGGAAGACGGCAGCACCGTGATGTGCGTCGACATCCTGAGCGAATCGGCGCTGAAGCCGGAACTGATTGACGCGCAGGTCGAGCAACTGGTGAATCTGGTCGGGAAATACAACGTCGATTACGACGGCTGGGGCACCTACTTTGAAGATCCGGATGCCGAAGATGAAGACGACGGCGAAGAGATCGACGACGAAGACGATGACGGTGTACGTCACTAAGCCCTGACGGGCGGCACATGCCGCCCGGTAATTTTCCTGCCAGCAAAGAACCTCCGATGAATTACGCTTCGCTATTAGACCCCATTCACCAGTTTTTACAGTGCCGCACGCCGCAGGCGTGGATTGATGAAGCGCGCAAGCCGGAAAATCTCACGTTGCTGCTTACCGATCACATGGTATGCGAGTTGAAAGCGGCGCAGACCGCGGTGTGGCTGATCCGCAAATACGTCGCGGATAAACCCAGTGGCGACGCGATTCTGGCGTGGCTGCAGCCGTACGAAGATTTTATTTTCGGCGAGAATCACGACAGCGATTTCATCAATGCCCACAAGAATCTCAGCAAAAGCATCATTGTGCGCAATGAACTGCCGTGGGCTGATGAGATGGTGGAAAAGATGGTGCTGCTGATCAAAGAGGAGCTGCACCACTTTTATCAGGTGTGGGAAATCATGCAGGCGCGCGGTTTGCCCTATCGCAAGATTACCGCCAGCCGCTACGCCAAAGGGCTGCTGCGTGAAGTGACTACCCATGAACCGGATACGCTGGTGGATAAACTGATTTGCGGGGCGTATATCGAAGCGCGTTCCTGCGAGCGCTTCGCGAGCCTGGCGCCGTACCTGGATGCGCAGCTGGAGAAGTTTTACATCTCGCTGCTGCGCTCAGAGGCGCGCCACTATCAGGATTACCTGACGCTGGCGGCACAGATTTCACCGAAGGATATCGCGCCGCGCGTGCGGGCGATTGGGGCAGCAGAAGCGCGCTTGATCAGCGAACCGGACACTGAGCTGCGCTTTCACAGCGGCGTGCCGGCGTTTTGATTTGGTGCGCGCGGCGAAACTTCCTGACCCAGCCTTCAGGCGTTGTCTTACTAACCGCCTTATCTTTGCATAACTTCTGTGTAAAGACGCTGGGGGTAGTCATTAAGCAGTGAGTCATTAAAGACTTATAAATACCATGGAAGCAGGAATGAATCTGCCCGATCAGATCTTCGCGGCGCGCTGATGGCCCCAGGTCAGGTAGTAGACATCATAAAAATCCACTTCCCCTTTCTGCTGCATCAGGCGATCGATGCCGCTGCGCACGCGCTCGGGCGTGCCCGGATTCTCCAGGATCTTGTCCAGCGCCTGCTGTGAGACCGGCTGCACGTAATACCACTCGCCGTTGTAGCACACGCGCAGATCCAGCGTATCGATGTCCTCGAAGCGGTATTTCGGGTTGATGTCCAGCAGCATCAGAAAACTCATCACCAGCACGAACACCGTGGCGAACCAGAAGGCCGGCCAGCCGAGCATCTCGGTGGAGAAAATCAGCGCCACGCACAGGCCGTAGCACAGGTACATCACGCCCCACAGCCCCGGATGGGTTTTCAGGAAGTTAAAGCTAAAACGCGGCAGATTATCGCGCCGCTCTTCGCGGTTGAGCGTGTCGATTTCATCGATCAGAATTTGTTTAATCGCGTCCATTATTCACCTCTGAATATCACTGCCTGCCAGTAAACCACATAACAGTGAAGGGCGGCAGAGACAGATCAGCGGTGTTTTTTTATAACAGTTTTCCGCAACGCATCAGCTCACCTGCCCGACAATCTGCAGATTGGCATCGTCCGGCACCTCGTTATACGACAGCACATTCAGCCCGCTGGCGAACAGCCGGGCGTAGCGCGCAATCAGCGGCCGCAGCTGCGGCGTCACCAGCAGCACCTGCGTCAGGTTCTGCGCTTTCAGCTGCTCCATCATCACCGGCAGCGTGCTCTGCAGCTGGGTGAGAATGTTAGGGTCGACCGGGAAGCTGTCCAGCGCCACTTTGCCGCCCTGCTGCGCCTGATTGAGCGCTGCCAGCAGCAGGTTTTCCAGGCTGTTATCCAGCGTATAGGCCGACAGCGGTTTGTTGTCCGGCGCAATCGCCGCCACCATGGCGCGGCGCAGCGCGTAACGCACGTCGGAGGTCAGCAGGATCGGATCTTTAGTGATCGCCACGCTCTCCAGCAGCGTGGTGGCAATGGTGGTGATGTCCTTGAGCGATACCTGATCGTTGAGCAGCAGACGATACACCTTGAGCTGCAGACTGTAGTTCACTGCGGCGTTGAGATCCTCTGACAGCTTCGGCGCCACGCTCGCCAGCCGCTGATGCAGCTGAGTAATATCATCGTAGTTGAACAGCTCCGGCAGGTTTTCGCGCACCACTTTGTTGACGTGCGTGGCCACCACGCTGGCGCAGTCGACTACCTGATACCCCAGATTCAGCGCTTTGGCTTTCTGCTCTGGCAGGATCCAGGTCACCGCCATACCGTATGCAGGATCGGTATCCAGCAGGCCGTCGATCTCGCCGTACTGATCCGGCGTCGGCAGCGCCATCAGGCGGTCGGCGTGCACTTCGCCCACCGCGGTGCGAACGCCGTTGATCTTGATGGCGTACTGCGACGGCTTTAAGTGAAAATCTTCACGCAGGGCGATCTCCGGCAGCAGCACGCCGCTGGTTTCCGACACCACCTGGCGCACGCCGCGCATACGCTGGGTCAGCGGCGCGCCTTTGCCTTTATCCACCAGCGTGACCAGCTTGTAGCCCAGATTAAGGCCGATGGGCTCGACCAGCGGAATATTGTCCCAGCTGATGGTCGGCTGTTCGTCCGGCTGCGCCAGCGCCTGATTGATCGCCTCCATGTCGACATGGCTTTGCGTCGGCTTCTGCACCACGCGGCTCTGGCGCCACGCGGCGAACAGCAGCAGGGCGGTGAAGGCGAGGAACACCATGTGCGGCATGCCCGGCACAATCGCCAGCACAAACATCACGCCCGCAGCGGTATACAGCGTGGCCGGTTTCGCCAGCAGCTGCGACTTCACGTCCTCGCCCATGTCAGCGCCGTCGCTGATGCGCGTCACGATGATCGCCGCCGCCGTCGACAGCAACAGCGACGGGATCTGCGCCACCAGACCGTCACCGATGGTCAGCAGCACATACTGTTCGAACGCCTGGCCGGCCGGTAAACCGTGTTTGAATACGCCGATCAGGATGCCGCCCAGCACGTTGATTAGCAGGATCATGATGCCGGCGACGGCGTCACCGCGCACAAACTTGGAGGCGCCGTCCATCGCGCCGTAGAAGTCCGCCTCGTTGGCCACATCCTGACGCCGCACGCGCGCCTGTTCCTGATTGATCAGCCCGGCGTTGAGATCGGCGTCGATCGCCATCTGTTTGCCCGGCAGCGCGTCGAGGGTAAAGCGCGCCGACACCTCAGAAATACGCTCGGCCCCTTTGGTCACCACCACAAAGTTGATGATCATCAGGATGACGAACACCACGAAGCCGACCACAAAGTTGCCACCGATCACCACGTTACCGAAGGCTTCAATCACCTTACCGGCCGCGCCCGCGCCATCATGACCGTTCAGCAGCACCACGCGCGTCGAGGCGACGTTGAGCGTCAGACGCATCAGCGTGGTGACCAGCAGAATGGTCGGGAAGATGGAAAAATCCAGCGGACGTTTACTGTTCACGCTCGCCAGCAGCACCATAATCGCCAGCACGATGTTGAAGGTGAACAGCACGTCCAGCACGATCGGCGGCAGCGGCAGAATCACCATCGCCAGTACGCACAGCAGCAGCACCGGCACGCCGATGTGCGCCTGGCGCAATAGCTGGCTGAACTGGCGCGGTTTAAGTTGGCTCATGAGCTTTCATTACCTCGTTCAGGTTCGGCAGCTGGGTATCCAGCCGCGGTTTCTCGCCCTCGCCGTTACGCCACGCCTGCAGCTGCATGACATAGGTCAGCACCTGGGCGATCGGGCGGAACAGGCTGGCAGGAATCTGTTGGTTGACGCGGGTGCTGTGGTAAACCGCGCGCGCCAGTGGGGGAAACTCCACCACATCGACCTTGTGTTTACCCGCCACGCTGCGGATATACAGCGCCACGTCATCGACGCCTTTTGCCACGATGTAGGGCGCCGGCGCTTTTTTCGGGTCATACTTCAGCGCCACAGCAAAGTGGGTCGGGTTAGTGATCACCACGTCGGCCTGCGGCACCTGCTTATTAATCTGCCCCAGCGCCATCTGACGCTGCAGGCTGCGAATACGTCCTTTTACCTGCGGGTTGCCTTCGTTGTTTTTATGCTCATCGCGCACCTCTTTTTTGGTCATCTTCATCTTTTTGGTGAAGAAGAATTTGGTCAGCGGCACGTCGACCAGCGCAAACAGCGCAATGGTCAGCACGAACAGGCGCATCATCGATTCATACAGCCCGAGCCCCTGGGTGATGGCATCGCGCAGAAACAGGCCCTGCAGGTTCATCATCTCCACCAGGTTGCCTTTGATGGTGCTCCACAGCAGCGCCAGCAGCACCAGACATTTGGCGATCATCTTCAGCACGTCGACGTAGTGCTGCATCGAGAACATGCGTTTCGCACCGCTGATTGGGTTGAGTTTTTTCAGATCCGGCTTGATGCGCGTCGGCACGAAGATCCAGCCGCCCGGCACCAGCGTGGAGACGGCTGCCGCGAACGGGATGGGGATCAGCGTGGCGATAAACTTCAGGATGATCAGCACCTGCGTCAGCATGAACTGGTGCAGCGCGCCGTCATCGTGGATGCGGTCCGCCATCTGGCGCACCGCGATAAACGACGCCTGAATCAGCTCTCGGTAATAAGGGAAAAATATGCCGAGCATGATCAGCGCCATGATCAGGCTCACCGCCAGATTTACCTCTTTGGAGCGCGGAATATCGCCCTTTTTACGCGCCTTGCTCAGCTTGCCCGCGCTGGGTTTTTCGCTCTTATCGCCGCTGCCGGACATCAGTTATTCCTCATCAATCAACGATTATGCAGGGTGCAGATTAATGCGCGCCGCGCCGGGCGGTCGCCATTAATGGCGACCCTACAGCATGCGTGCCTGTCGGCGTGCGCACCGTAGGGTGCGCATTGATGCGCACCTGCGTTCATCGCATCTTCTCCAGCATCGCCAGCACCTGGTTGGTGAGCTCCAGGTAGTGGCTGCCGACGTTGCCGATCAGCAGCGTGAAGCAGAACAGGCCAAACAACATGCTGATCGGGAAGCCCAGCGCGAACAGGTTAAGCGTCGGCGACACACGGTTGAGCAGGCCGAACACGCCCTGCACCAGCATCATGATCACCACCGTTGGCATCGCCAGCAGCAGCGCGCCGCTGAAGATCCAGCCGACGCCGCCGGTCAGGGTGCGCAGCGAAATCTCATTGATCGCCTGGCCAATCGGCCAGTAGCTAAAGCCGGTATAGAGAATGGTCAACAGCAGCAGATGACCGTCCATGCTGAAGAACAGCAGGCCAGCCCAGATATAAATGATTTGTGAGATCACCATGGTCGAACTGCCGCTGGCGGGATCGTTCATCACCGCCATACCCAGCCCCATGTTCATCGACAGAATGTTGCCGGCGGTTTGCAGCGCCCAGAACGTCCACCACAGCATCTGGCCAAACAGCAGGCCCCACAGCAGCTGCTCGCCGGTGAGCAGCAGGCTTCGCACCGACATCAGCCCGTTCAGCACCACGTTGTGCGTCAGCATCGGCGTCATCACCATGCTGAGCAGCAGCGCGATGCCGATTTTGGCTTTGCGCGTAAAAGCGCGGTTATCCAGCAGCGGGCAGAAGTGCAGAGAGGCGAGGATGCGCACAAACGGCAGCCACAGCGCAAACAGCGGCTGGATCAGGTCGTTGATGGCGATCCCCATCGTCAGCCGACCAGCTGCGCGGCCTGCTGAAAGATCAGCTGGGTAAAATCAATCAGCTGCGTCAGCATCCATTTACCGGCAAACACCAGCACCAGCAGCGTCATGATCAGGCGCGGCAAAAAGCTCAGCGTCTGCTCGTTAATCTGCGTGGTGGCCTGGAAAATACTCACCAGCAGGCCGGTGAGCAGGCTGGGAATGATCGCGACCGCGGAGATCAGCAGCACCAGCTTCAGACCCTGCGCCAGGATGTCACCGGCGACGTCGATGCTCATCATAAGCCGAGCCCCTGCACGCTTTGCGTCAGCGTGCCGACAATCAGCGACCAGCCGTCACACAGCACAAACAGAATCAGTTTGAACGGCAGCGAGACAATCAGCGGCGACAGCATCATCATGCCCATCGCCATCAGAATGCTGGCGACAATCAGGTCGATCACCAGGAACGGGATGTAGATCATGAAGCCGATCTTAAACGCGGTTTTCAGCTCGCTCAGCACGAAGGCGGGCGCAATGATGGTGAGATCCTGCGCTTCCGGTTCGCCGCTGGCGTTGGCGATGGTCATGATCTGCGCCAGCGAGGTGCTGTGCGTCTGCGACAGCATAAACTTCTTCAGCGGCACCTGGCCGGTGGTCAGCGCCTGCTTCAGGCTGATCTCATCGTTTTGATACGGCACCACCGCGTTGTCGTAAACATTCAGCCACACCGGGCGCATCACCAGCAGCGTCAGCACCAGCGCGATACCGGTCAGTACCTTGTTCGGCGGGCTCTGCTGCAGGCCAATCGCCTGACGCAGCAGCGCCAGCACGATGATAAAGCGGGTAAAGCAGGTCATCATCAGCAGCATGATCGGCAGCAGGCCAAGCAGCGTCATCAGAATCAGGATTTCAACTTTCACGCTGTAATCCTGGCTGCCGTTAGCGCCAGGCACCGCAGAAAACAGCGGCAGTCCGTGCTGTTCCGCCAGCGCCAGTGACGGCACCAGCAGCAGGCCAGCCAGTGCCAGGCCGCCTGTTAACCCACCGGATAGGCGCTTCATGATTAACCCGCCAGTTCGCTGAGGTCGCTGTTGTTGAACTCAATCAGGCGCAGGCCGTATTTGTCGTTCAGCACCACCACTTCGGCTTTACCAAACAGGATGCCGTTGACTTTGACGTCCAGCGGCTCGCCGGCCAGCTTGTCCAGTTCGATCACCGAGTCGTTGCCCACGCCAATCAGATCGGCAAGGGAAATCTCCACCGACGCCACTTCCAGCGTCAGGGTGACCGGAATGCGGCTGAACAGCGCCAGGTTACGCGGCGCATCGCGCGTGACCGCCGGTGCCGCGTCGGCGACCTCGGTCGCAGGCTGGTTTTCCAGGGAGAAATCAAGGTCCAGCGCATCGGCTAAATCGTTTAAATCGCTCATATTATTCACTCGTACGGTCACTGAATTCGGAGAAAAAGAGTTTGCCGCGCTCTTCGCAGATCACGGCGCTGAATAGCGGCTGATCGCCGACCAGCAACGGAATGCGATCGTTCATGGCGAAGGTCAGCACATCGTTGGGTTTCAGGCGCGCCAGGTCGGCGACGGTCAGCGGCAGCGTGGCCAGACGCCCGCGCAGGCGCACCGGCAGCTGTTTGAAACTGTGCGCGCCGCTGGTCAGCGGGGCGCTGCGGCTGGCATCCGCGGGCTGGCGCAGGCTGCTGAGCAGGCGGTCAACGTGCGCGGCATCCAGCAGCAGCGAGAAATTGCCGTTGCTGTAACCGTCGAGGAAGAAATCGACGCGATAGGACCACTGGGTCAATAGCGAAGCCGGGTCGGGTTTTATCGTCAGCGGTTCGCCGAACAGCTCGTCGCCACAAATTAAATGCAGCAGCTCACTGGCCAGTTTATTTTGCAGACGCTCTTCGGTTTTGGTGACGGGAAAATTATCCGCCACCATCTCATGCTGATCGTCACGCGATAAGCCGTAATAGTCGTGCAGAATATTCAGCAGCAGCGTGCGATCGAGGCGAAAGGCCAGGTTGCCCAGCTCGGTACTGAATATCGTGGCCTGCTTAACCGCACAGTCCATCTGAAATTGCATATCGCGCAGGCTGACATCGACGCGAAACTTCTTCAGGAAATAGATGCTCAGTTTGGCATCTAAGCGATCGCTGTTGTCTTTAAATACTTTCGGCACCTTATGATAAGGCCGCCCCAGCTTATTGACTTCCAGTTTCATCAGCTCTGGCTGACTGTCTGGCGTGTAAATTCGTACCCGATTTGATTTCGTACGCATAATGATGCTTTCGCCTGTCAGGACTCAATTTATCAATTCATTGTTGAATGTCATCCCGTGCAAGAAATTTCCCGTTTAAGCTTCGTTGCATTTCACTGCATCAAACCGTTTAGGAATCTTCTAACTAAATTGGCCGGAATGTTTTCTCTGGCGCAAATTAAAGCTTTTTGCGCACATTAAAACAAGGCACTTAAATTTATTAATCTATTAATTTAAACCGGTGAAAAACATTAATTAAATTTGTCAACTCTATGATTTTAATGGATTAATGTTTTAATACTGTCAAGCCGCTAGCTAAGAATTGTCTTATGCGTATACTCAGCGCACATCACAGGCGGAAGCAACATTTTGACACCCTCATCCGGCGCAACTTAGGCCGATTCTTAATAGCGAAGTGTCTGGCTTTCACCTTAAACCACCGCATAACTCTAAATGCGTAATAAGACAGGTCTTTCACAAAATAAAGACTGTGTGCTTAAAGGTCTCCAGGATACTTTCAATATGAATATGGTTGATACGATGCAGAAGAATCAGGATGAACGCTTTATTGCCCAGGCAGAATCGAGTGTAAATCTGTTCGCACTGGCGCAGCGTGTAGCAAAATTCAACGTGCCGGTGTTAATCACCGGTGAAACCGGTACCGGCAAAGAGTGTGTGGCAAAATACATTCATCAGCAGGCCTTTGGCGAGGCGGCACCCTATGTCGGCGTCAATTGCGCGGCGATTCCGGAAAATATGCTGGAAGCCATTCTCTTCGGTTACGAAAAAGGCGCATTTACCGGCGCGGTCTCCAGCCAGCCGGGCAAATTTGAGCTGGCGAACGGCGGCACCTTATTACTGGATGAAATTGGTGATATGCCGCTGGCGCTGCAGGTGAAATTACTGCGTGTGCTGCAGGAGCAGGAAGTTGAGCGCCTCGGTAGCCATAAAAAGATTCCGCTCGATATCCGTTTAATTGCTTCGACCAATAAAGATCTGGAAGTGGAGATCGCCGAAGGGCGTTTCCGTCAGGACCTGTTTTACCGCCTGGCGGTGGTGCCGATGCACATTGCGCCGCTGCGCGAGCGCACCGCCGATATCCTGCCGCTGGCCGAACGCTTCATCGAAAAATATCAGGGCTTTGTTAAGCATCGTCCGCGCATTACTGAATGCGGGCGCCGTGCGCTGCAGAGCTATGCCTGGCCGGGTAACGTGCGCGAGCTGGAAAACATTATGCAGCGCGGCCTGATCATGTGCGCCGACGGCGACCTGCACGCCGGCTGCTTCAATCTGAAAAGCCACACCACGCTGCTGCCGGAAGTGATGCTGCCGCAGGTGGACGCCGCCAACGCTGACGAAAGCCAAATCAAGAGCCACGGGCGTCGCGCGGAGTCGCAGTACATTCTTGACCTTTTGAAACGACATCAGGGAAACAAATCCAAAACCGCCGAGTTTCTTGGCATCACTCCACGCGCGCTGCGCTATCGACTGGCATCGATGCGCGAGCAGGGCTTTGACCTCGGCTGCGCCTCCTGAAGAGAACACTGCAATGATAGACAAACTTCCCGCCATCGGCGTGCAGGGGCAGATGCTGGCCGAGATGCAGCGCATGCAGATGCAGGCGCAGAGCCCAGCGATTGCGCCCGCGCAACAGCAGGCTTCACTCAGCACGCCGGACTTCTCCGATGTGCTGGACGGCGCCATTAATCACGTCGATCGCCAGCAGCATGTGGCGTCGCAAAAGCAAAAAGCCATTGATATGGGCCTGAGCGATGACCTGAGCGGCGCGATGATTGAGAGCCAGAAAGCCAGCGTGGCGTTCTCCGCGCTGATGCAGGTGCGCAACAAGCTGCAGCAAGGCTTCGATGAAGTCATCAACAGTCCACTTTAAGGGGTAACGCGTGTTAGCGAAATTACAGGCGCTGTGGCCGGAAAACCCGACCGCCGTGGCAAAAAAGTGGCTGCTGCCGGCAGCGATTGCGGCGGTGATTACCGCAGTGATCGTCGCGCTGCTGTGGCAGAGCAACAACCAGTGGACCGCGCTGTTTGGCTCGCAGGAGAACCTGCCGATGGCCGACGTGGTGGAAACCCTGAGCGGTGAAGGGCTGAGCTATCGCGTGGCACCGGACAGCGGTCTGGTGCTGGTGCGCGAAGGCGATCTGCCGCAGGCGCGCATGGCGCTGGCGGCGAAAGGCATCCGCGCGCAGTCGCCGGGCGGCTACGAGCTGATGGATAAAGAGGAGATGCTCGGCAGCAGCCAGTTCATTCAGAACGTGCGCCTGCGCCGCAGCATGGAAGGCGAGCTGGCGCAGAGCATTATGGCGCTCGACAGCATCGACTACGCCCGCGTGCACCTTGGCATCAGCGAAACCAGCTCCTTCGTGCTCTCCAATAAACCCAACAGTACGGCCTCCGTGGTGCTGCGCCTCAAATATGGCCGCCAGCTGAGCGATGAGCAGGTCGGCGCGATTGTCAGCCTGGTGGCGAGCAGCGTGCCGGGCATGCAGCCGGAGCAGGTCAGCGTGGTCGATCAACAGGGTGCGCTGCTGTCCGCCAACATTGCCGACCAGCTGAAAGGGCGTCCGGGTCTGCGCAGCAGCGGTGAGCTGGTACAGCAGATGCGTGAACAGGTGGAGCGGAATATCGCCAACCTGCTGGTGCCGGTACTGGGGCGTGAGAACTTCCGCGTCAGCGTGGTACCGCGCGTCGACTTCAGCCAGATCGAAGAGACGCAGGAGCGCTACATCAACGAACCGCGCATGACCAGCGAACAGCTGGCACAGGACAACACCACCGAGCAGCTGGCGGTCGGCATTCCGGGCTCGCTCAGCAACCGGCCGGCCAACGCGCCGCCGCAGAACAACGCGCAGCCGCAGATGTCGACGCGCAATCAGGCGCAGCGCCAGTTCAGCTGGGATCGCGATGTACGTCATATCAAACATCAGGGCTTTGCCGTGCAGAAGCTCACCGTGGCGGTGGTGCTGAACCAGAACGCGGCGGCCGTGCAGGGCTGGACTGGCGACAATCAGGCGCAAATCAACACGCTGCTGACCAAAGCCGCCGGCATTGACAGCCAGCGCGGCGACGAACTGAGCCTCGCGCTGCTGGCCTTTACGCAACCGGCCGAGGTACAGCCGGATGTGCTGGCGTGGTGGGAGCGTGACAGCACGCTGCTGTGGGCGGAGCGCGGCGGCATCGGCCTGCTGGCGCTGCTGGTGATTCTGTTTGGTCTGCTGCCAATGATGCGCCGCGTGGCGCGCCAGCCGCAGGAGGCAGAGCCGGTCGCTGAGACACTGCCGGTACTGGCCGACGCGCCAGCGGAAGGGGAAGAAGACGCACCAGCGCTGCCGGGCACCAGCTTCGGCACCGACGATAACTTACCGCCGCAGGGCTCCGGCCTCGAAACCAAAATCAACTACCTCCAGACGCTGGCGCAAAGCGAAACCGATCGCGTAGCCGAAGTGTTGAAACAATGGATCAGCAGCAATGAGCGAAGCAGCAGAAAGTAAAACCAGCAAAAGCAGCGACTCCAGCAAGGTGCGCTCACGCCTCGAACAGGCTGCCATCGTGCTGCTGAGCATTGGCGAAGAGGCGGCGGCACAGGTGATGAGCAAGATGAGCCGTGAAGAGGTGCTGCGCCTGTCGGAAACCATGGCGCGCCTGCACGGCGTCAAGCTGACGCACGCCCGCCTGGCAATGAACAACTTTTTTCAGGAGTACCGCGAGCAGAGCGGCATCAACGGCGCTTCGCGCAGCTATCTGCGCAATATTCTCGAGCGCGCGCTGGGCGGCGAAATTGCCCGCAGTGTGATTAATGGCATCTACGGCGACGAGATCCGTCACCGCATGGCGCGCCTGCAGTGGGTCGATACGCCGCAGCTGGCGGCGATGATTGCTCAGGAGCATCTGCAATTGCAGGCGGTATTCCTTGCCTTCCTGCCGCCGGACGTCGCCGCAGGCGTGCTGGCACAGCTTGATGAGTCGCGCCAGGACGAAATTCTGTACCGCGTGGCGCGCCTCGATGACATCAACCGTGACGTGGTTGATGAGCTGGACCGCTTGATCGATCGCGGCGTGGCGGTGCTGTCCGAGCACGGCTCCAAAGTGCAGGGCATCCGCCAGGCGGCCAACATTGTCAACCGCATCAGCGGCAACCAGCAGTCGCTGCTGGCGCAGCTGGAGATGCGCGATGAGACGGTGGTCGATGAGCTGAAAAGCGAGATGTACGAATTCTTTATCCTCAGCCGTCAGAACACGGCGGTGCTGCAGCGTCTGCTGGAAGAGGTGCCGATGGAGCAGTGGGCGGTGGCGCTGAAGGGCACCGAACCGGTGTTGCGCCAGGCGGTTTACGATGCGATGCCGCGCCGTCAGGTGCAGCTGCTGCAGAACACCACCTCGCGTCTGGGCCCGGTGCCGATCAGCCGCATTGAGCAGGTGCGCAAAGAGATCATGACGCGGGTGCGCGAACTGGCCGAAGGCGGCGAGATCCAGATTCAGCTGTTTAGCGAACAGACGGTGGAGTAAGTGATGAGCACACAGATGCGTTTGCATCAGTTTCCGCCGCTGCGCAAAGCCTGGCAGCGCGTGGAAGAGAGTGGCGAACCGGCCGATGCCGCCACGCTGCAGCAGCAGCTGATGGACGGTTTTCAGCAGGGCATCAGCGACGGTTTCGCCCAGGGACTGGAGCAGGGCAAAAGCCAGGGCTATCAGGAAGGGGTGGAGCAGGGGCGCAGCGCGGGCCAGCAGCAGGGATTCGACGCCGGTAAGCAGCAGGCGCGCGAACATTTTCTCGCGGCGGCAGCACCGCTGGATGCGCTGAGCGCGCAGCTGCAGCAGCAGCTGGATGAGCACGAGCAGCGCCGCAAGAGCGAGCTGCTGGCGCTGGTTGAGAAGGTGACGCGTCAGGTGATCCGCGTGGAACTGGCGTTGCAGCCGTCACAGCTGCTGGCGCTGGTGGATGAAGCACTGAGTACCCTGCCGGAGCTGCCGAAACAGCTGCGCGTGCTGATGAATGCCGAAGAGTTCAGCCGCATCAAAGAGCTGGAGCCGGAGAAGGTGCAGAGCTGGGGCCTGTGCGCCGACAGCGAGCTGGAGCCCGGCGAGTGCCGCATTGTCACCGACGCCAGCGAGATGGATATCGGCTGTAACCAGCGCCTGAGCCAGTGCATGAGCGTGCTGCAGGAGAATCTGTAGGGCTGGAGCGGTTTGCTGCCCTCACCGGCCAGTACGCCCCCAACAGCACGCACCCGACAGCTCCCTCTCCCGCCCGCGGGAGAGGGCCGGGGTGAGGGCCGGTGCGGTTTGGTGCCCTCACCCTAACCCTCTCCCACGGGGAGAGGGGATAAACCCGCTCTGGGGTGAGGGCTGGTGCGGTTTGCTGCCCTCACCCTAACCCTCTCCCATGGGGAGAGGGGATAAACCCGCTCCGGGGCGAGGGGAAGCACGCACCCGACAGCTCCCTCTCCCGCTTGCGGGAGAGGGCCGGGGTGAGGGCCAGCGCGCGCCACTCTTAAACCCAACCATAACGGTGGAGTCACATGACACAGTCCTTCAACAATCTGCTGCAGTCGCTCGACAACATCCCGCTGGCGCGCGTCGCCGGACGGCTGGTGCGCGTCAACGGCATCCTGCTGGAAAGCGTGGGCTGCCCGCTGGCGGTCGGGCAGCGCTGCAGCATTGAACAGGCCGACGGCACGCTGCTCGCCGCGCAGGTGGTGGGCTTCGATCGTGACGTCACCTGGCTGATGCCGTTCAAAAGCCCGGAAGGACTGATGGCCGGTGCGCGCGTATTCCCGCTGGAAAAACAGAGTGATATCCACGTCGGCGCCAGCTGGCTGGGGCGCGTAGTCAACGGCCTCGGCGAACCGATCGACGGCAAAGGCCGGCTCGGCGGTGAAGCGGTGCTGCCGGCACAGCCGGTGCAGATCCACCCGCTGACGCGCAAAGCGGTGGCGGAACCGCTCGACGTTGGCGTCAATGCCATCAACGGCCTGCTGACGATAGGCAAAGGGCAGCGCGTCGGGCTGATGGCCGGTTCCGGCGTCGGCAAAAGCGTGCTGCTCGGCATGATCACCCGCAGCACCAATGCGCAGGTGGTGATCGTCGGGCTGATCGGTGAACGCGGACGCGAAGTGAAAGAGTTTATCGATCATTCCCTCGGCGCGGCCGGCATGGCGAAATCGATTGTGGTCGCTGCACCCGCCGATGAATCACCGCTGATGCGTATCAAAGCCACCGAACTGTGCCACACGCTGGCGGCATGGTATCGCGACGCCGGTTACGACGTGCTGCTGCTGGTGGACTCGCTAACGCGTTACGCCATGGCGCAGCGCGAAATCGCGCTGTCGCTCGGCGAGCCGCCCGCCACCAAAGGCTATCCGCCGTCCGCGTTCGGCATCATTCCAAAGCTGGTGGAAAGCGCCGGCAACAGCGATTCCAGCGGCAGCATGACCGCTATTTATACCGTGCTGGCCGAGGGCGATGACCAGCAGGACCCGATTGTGGACTGCGCGCGCGCGGTGCTTGACGGCCACATTGTGCTGACGCGCCAGCTGGCGGAGTCCGGCCACTATCCGGCCATCGATATCGGCCAGAGCATCAGCCGCTGCATGAGCCAGGTGACCGGCAAAGCACACCAGCAGGCGGCGCGCACCCTCAAGCAGCTGTACGCCGAATATATGGCGATCAAACCGCTGCTGCCGCTGGGCGGCTACGTCGCGGGCGTCGATGCGCAGGCGGATCGGGCGGTGCGCCTGCAGCCGGCCATAACCAGTTTTCTGTGCCAGACGGTCGACCAACCGGCCAGCCTGGCGCAATCCATTGATGACTTACTGGCGCTGAGCCAGGCATAGGTAACCGTATGATCAGAAAAAAGAAGATGATCGGTACTTTATCGCAGCTGCATACGTTGCGTGAGCGCAAAGTGACCGATCTCAGCGGCCAGCTGGCGCAGCAAAAACAGCTGGTGCAGCGCTATCACGAAAATATCGAGTCGCTCAGTCAGCTGACGGCGGGCGAAGCGGTGGACGTGCGTAACGCCGTGCATCTGGTGAACCGCGCCACTTACAAAGCGCACATTCAACGCGTAATTGACTGGCAGAACCAGGCGGTGGTGATTGCTGAAAAACAGCAGGAGACGATCCAGGGCGAGCTGATTACGCATGCCTGCCAGGAAAAAACCGTGGCGCTGATGCGCAGCCAGCAGCAGCAGGAGCTGGCGCTGGCACAGGCGCGCGAGCAGCAGAAACTGACCGATGCCCAGGCCATGCAGTGCTGGGTGCGCAACCGGAGAATGGCATGAACAACACTCTGTTCTCGCAGCTGATGGCGCGCCGTCAGCAGCCGGCCAGCGGCGAACTGCCGTTTATCAGCGTGGTTACGCCCACCTGGAACCGGCGCGCATTTCTGCCTTATCTGCTGTACATGTTTCAGTATCAGGATTATCCGGCGGATCGCCGCGAACTGGTGATCCTCGACGATTCAGCCGAAAGCAACGCTGAGCTGATCGCCACGCTGACGCGTTATGCACCGCATCCGGAGCTGATTCGTTATTACCATCAGAGCGAACGGCTGCCGATCGGCGCCAAGCGCAACCGGCTGAACGAGCTGGCGCGCGGCGAGTATATCGTCTGCATGGACGATGATGATTTTTATCGCAGCGACAAGCTGAGCTACACCATCGCAGAGATGCGGCGCCACAATGCGCTGTTTGCCGCCTGTAACATTCTGCCGGTGTGGTATAGCCACGTGAACCGCATCTTTACCACCGTCGCGCAGAGCCCGCGCCACGTGCTGAATGGCACCTTCGCCTATCATCGTAACTTCCTGAAAAAACACCGTTATGACGATCGCGTCACGCTGGGCGAAGAGCTGAGCTTTACCAACGATTATACCGCGCCGGTGCTGTTGCTGGATCCGTGGCGCTCGATTCTCTGCGTCTCGCACAGCAATAACACCTTCGACAAAGATTTCGTGCTGGGCAGCAGTGAGATGCAGCGCACCCCGCTGAGCGAAGTGGTGAAAGATGCGTTTATCTACAAGTTCTATCAGCGCCTGCATCAGGCACCGCTGACGCAGCAGCCGGACTGGGGCTTTTTCCATCGCGTGGTGCTGTTGCAGCATGCGGACGCGGGTGATGGCCTGCTGCAGCGGCTGCAACAGGCCGGTCTGCCGGCGACCCTGATTGACATCGTGCCGGTGACGGAAAGCGATGCGCGATTAACCCATCTGGCGCTGACGCAGCGCGCCCAGCGCGAAGGCTGGCCGAACTATCTGCTGCTCGACAGCCGCCTCGAATGGGTGCGCCAGGAGCGGGTGATTGTCGGGCTGAACCGCCTGCTGCGCGCGCTGCGCCAGATTCCGTGGGATGGCTTTCACCTTGCGGCTGAAATTGAAGCCGGCAAGCCGCTGGAGCAGCTGCCGGGCGTGGCTGCCGCAGTGGTGCAGTCGCTGCCGCATCTTGCCTGCTGCGTCAACCAGCAGGCCTACGCCCCGCTTATTGAACGATTACAGGATCAGCTGGCGCAGGCCGGCTATCTCAATACAGCCGATCTGCGCTGGTTTGCGTTATACCCCAGTATGTTCTTCCTCAGTGAAGATGAAACGGGGCAAGCCTGTACCGCGCGCTTTTTCCGCAAATTAGGTACCGTGCCGCGCGCCGGTGCTCAGGAGCCTTTATGAACAGTGCCATGATGTATACCCCCGAATTTGTCGCGCAGCTGGATGCGCACCCCTGGGCCTGCCAGTGTGCCGGTTGCCACGGCGAGAAACCGCTGCAGCAGCTGCGCTGGCGTGAAGAGCAGCGCGTCAGCGCCACGCTGCAGTGCGACAGCGCCGCCGCCGCGATTTTATGCCTGAACGAGGCGTTTGCGCTACAGCATGCTGCCGTGGCACCGCTGGAGGCACCAGCGCTGTGTCCGCGTCTGCAGGCCCTCAATCAGCAAACCATTTTCCTGCTGATCAACGACGAAGTACCGCTGGCGGAACGCCTGTACGCGGTCGGGGTGCTGCTGAGCAAATGTCAGAAGCTGCAGGAGGTTGACGCCATTCAGCAGGTGGGCGATGAGCTGCAGGCGCTGACCCACAGCGGCCTGATGCGGGAAGCCTTTGCCGCACTGCCGGCTATCGATGCTTATCCGCTGGCGGCCCTGCGTCAGCTGGGACAGATTGAGCTGGATGCCAGCCTCGATCCGCTGACCGGTATGACGCTGGTGATGAAGCTGAATGAGCTGGCGGCGCTGAGCGATGACTATCTGTTACCGCTGCTCAACGAACTGCGTGACGATGCACAGGTACAGGCGTTTATGCAGCAGCACGCGGAGAAATGGCGCAACTATGTGCTGTGGTACGCCTATCACACCATGTTCCCGGGCACGGACGCGGCGCAGTGGGAGAACCAGTTTTTACGGCTGAGCCAGCGCGTGTTTGGTATCAGCGTGATTGTCGGGCTGTTGCAGATAGAGCAGTGCGAACTGGATGACAACACGCTGGCGGCGCTGTTTGCCGCGTGGGAGCGTCAGCCGCTGCCGGCGCTGAGCGACGACAATGCGCTGCTGATCGGGCTGTCGCTGCTGAAGTGAGGCTACGGGACAGCGGGACTGTCATTAAGGTATTTTGCGCGATCTCACTTTGGGCACCTGCGTCATTGGCAGCGTGCCCGTTTTTTGTTGTGATCTCTGCCAGGTTGCTGACATTGCAAAGCCGGTTTCCATAGAGAAACCGACCTGCAACATTTTCATGGTTTATCTCTGATAGAGGAAATCGTGCGCGGGCTGGCCGGTGAGGGTGTTCAGCGTTTCCTGCTGCATGGCCAGCAGCACGCCGTTGCGATCGTTCATCTGCTGGCAGGTCAGCGCGCTCAGCTCCAGCGTGCGCCACCAGCTTTCGGCCTGCTGCGCCAGCGTGGCGGGCAGGTAAGGCAGCAGCTGATTGACGCCGCGGCTGTCAGAGGAGAGCTTCAGCGCCTGCAGGGTTTCACTGCGGCGCTGCGCGGAGTCGTGCAGCTGCTGATAGATGTGCAGCAGTTGGTCGTTGACCGACTGCAGATGGCCGGCATCGCAGGCGATCATCGCTTCACGCTGCTGCTTCAGCAGGTGGGTCAGCGCATCGTAGTGCTGCGTGTCCTGTTTGATATCACGCAGCAGGGATTTAACCCGTTCCGCGGTGCTGGTCATGAGCGGTAATAGTCCATCATGGCCTGCGCCAGCGTCTCGGTATCCACCTGCAGGCGGCCCGCTTTGAGCGCGTCCTGCATGGCGCTGACAAAGGTGCTGTCCACGTCCGGCATCTCACGCAGCTGCTGGCTGGCCACCTGCAGCGGGCTTTGTGCGGCCTGCTCGCTGCGATTTGCCGTGCGACCAGTAGTTTGCGCCTGCGGCGCGTCGTTCAGCGATGTAGTGACGGCTTGGTTGACTGGCGTCACACCAGTCTCGGTACGGGTGATCTTCATTGTCTTGTTTCTCAGGGTCGATAACGGCATACCTCAGCACAACGACACTGCCTGGCGGAAACTTAAATTCCGCCGTCAGGGATTTCCCGGCGCCACCAGCATACGCACCACGCCGATATCGTCGACGCGCGCGGTCACCACGCGCTGGCTTTGCAGGTTACGCACCTTGATCATGTCGCCCTTGCGCCCTTTCTTTAAGGCTTCGCCCATCATCTTCGCCTGCACGCCATCCTGCTCGGCAATCATCAGCACCTGCTGGCCGCGCTCTACCAGCACCGGCTGGTCGAGATGGCTGGGCGCAATCGGCTGTAATTCACGCACGCGCTTCTTCAGGGTGTAGCCGAGGGCTTCATCCGGATTACTGATAAAGCCGTCGCGCAGGCCTGCGATATTACGCTTCTTCACTTCCACATCGCTGGCCGCCAGCTGTTTACCGCGTTCCAGGGTGGTTTTCGCCACCAGAATCGGCAGATACACATCCGGTTTGACGGTGACCGCCAGCTCCCAGCCGTTGCTGCCTTCACAGCGAATGTCGTAACGCAGCCGCGCCAGATCCAGCCGGTCGCCGGCCGGCAGCGCCGAGGTTAACGGTTTAGTGCAGCGCGCCAGGCGGCTCACTTCGGTGGGAATAAAGACGTTGAGTTTGCTGCTGAAATCTTTCCAGCCTTTCTGCCGGGCGAGACGCTGAATGTCTGCCGTGGCGTTGGCCACCGCCTGGTTATACACCTGTTTGCGCGCGGTTTGCGCATCGGGAGTGGCAAAAGTCGCAGCAGAAAAAAGCAGCAGGCTAAGCGGAATCAGGCGGAAAAGTGACTTCCCGCTATCACGCAATGTGTTCATGTAAACCTCATTAAATCAATGATTTAAAAGTTGGCACGCTGTTTGCTTAAGAGCGTGTGAATGACAACTTTTGAGGAACACACCGTGGGGATAAGTTTTGACAAAGCGCTGGGGGTTCATCCCGCCGCCTTACAGCTTCGACTTTCGCGAGCAGAGCTGTTAACGGCCAACCTGGCAAATGTGGATACCCCGAATTACCAGGCTAAAGATATTGATTTCGCCGCTGAGATGCAACGTTCCCTGCAAAAAAGTTCGTTCACTTCTTCACCAGAGATTCAGTATCGCGTGCCGTATCAGCCAGCGTCCGATGGCAACACCGTGGCGCTGGACGTTGAGCAGGCCGAGTTCTCGAAAAACTCGCTGGATTACCAGACCAGCCTGCAATTCCTCAGCAGCAAGTTTATTGGCCTGAAGCAGGCCATTGAAGGGAAATAACCGTGTCCTTTAACGATATCTATCGCGTTTCGGGTTCCGCCATGACGGCGCAAACCGTCCGCCTGAACACCATCGCCAGTAACCTGGCGAACGCCGAATCACCGGCGGCCAGCGAAGCGGCCACCTATAAAGCGCGCCGTCCGGTTTTCGCCGCCATTTACCAGAACAGCCAGCTGATGGATGCGCCCGCGATGGCCGGTGCGCGCGTGCAGGTGCTGGATGTGGTGGAAACCGGCAGTGCGGTGCGCCGCTATGAGCCGGGCAATCCGCTGGCGAACGCCCAGGGCCATGTCTTCTATCCCGACATCAACACGGTGGAAGAGATGGCCGACATGATGTCCGCCTCGCGCAACTTTGAAACCAATGTGGAAGTGCTGAACAGCGTGAAAAGCATGCAGCAGAGCCTGCTGCGTCTGGGAGAAGGCTAAGAATGAGCGTCAACAACGTTAACAACAACGGCAGCAACGGCAACAACGATGTGCAGGGGCCGCAGGCCAACGGCGGTACCAGCAATATGTTCCTGACGCTGCTGGTGGCGCAAATCCAGAACCAGGATCCCACCAACCCGACCGACAGCGCGGACTACATTAACCAGCTGTCGATGATGTCGCAGATGGAGTCGATGCAGACCCTGACCGACACCATGACCGGCGTCTACTACATGGGCGAAAATCTGCAAATGCTGGCGATGTCGAACCTCGTCGGCCAGCAGGTGTTCGTCAACAGCGACAAAGTGCAGCTCGACGGCAAGCCGATCGATGGCCGTCTGCACCTCGAGCATCCGGCGGAAAACGTCACGCTGCACGTGAAAGACAGCGCCGGCAAAGAGGTGAAGATCCCGCTCGGCAAACAGTCGCAGGGCGATGTGCCGTTCACCATCGATCCGGAAGCGCTGGGCCTCGCCGACGGCGAATACACCCTGAGCGTGGTCACCGACGTCGGCGAAACCGAAATCCCGATTGAGATCGCCGGCACCGTCAACAGCGTGCGCTTCGATCCAAAAACCGGCGCGCCGCTGCTGAATATCCCCGGCCTTGGCGAAGTCGCTTACAACACTATCCGCCAGTTTGGCAGCCGCAACGGCGGCGACCAGCAGCAGAACCTGTTCTCTGGCGTGAACCCATCACGTCTTTTCTCCTGAGGAATTTTTCATGAGTTTTAACATTGCCACCTCTGGCCTCAACGCCGTGACCAAACAGCTCGGCACCATCAGTAACAACATCGCCAACGGCGGCACCGTCGGCTATAAATCGATGCGCGCCGAGTTCGCCTCGCTGTATGCCAGCGGTCAGCCGCTGGGCGTTGGCGTCAGCAGTATTTACCAGAGCATCAGCCAGAACGGCGGTATCTCTGGTACCGGTCGCGGTCTCGACCTGGCGATCGCCGGTAACGGCTTCTTTATGACCAAAGACAGCAGCGGCAACATCAGCTACACCCGCGCCGGTTATTCGCAGATCGACAGCCAGGGCTATCTGACCAACAACCTCGGCAAGCGCCTGCAGGGCTATCCGGTGGATGCGAACGGCCAGCTGCAGACCGGGGTGATCAGCGATCTGCAGATCAATTCCGGCAGCATTCCGGCCAAAGCCACCGACGAGATGAACTTTGTCGGCAACCTGAACGCCAACAGCAAAACGCCTGCTACCGCGCCGTTTAATAAAGACGACAGCACCAGCTACAACAACACTTACAGCAGCAAAATTTATGACTCGCTGGGCCGTGAGCACACGCTGGAGCAATACTTCGTAAAAACCGGCGATAACCAGTGGGAAGCGCACTATTTCGTTGACGGCCAGCCTGCCACCCCGGCCAGCCAGCAGCTGGAGTTCAGCACCAACGGCGTGCTGACCAGCCCGACCGGTGCGGTCGATGTGTCTGCCGCCATTCCCGGCGCCGACGCGCTGACTATCGGCCTCGACTACACCGGCACCAGCCAGTACGGCACAGAGTTCAACGTTTCGCGCAACAGCCCGAACGGCTACGCCGCCGGTGAGAAGAACGGCGAGCAGATTGACGACGACGGCAAGATTTACGCCACCTACAGCAACGGCGAGCGTCTGCTGCAGGGCCAGCTGGTACTGGCGGGCTTCACCAATCCTAACGGCCTGACCTCCGAAGACGGCACCGCGTGGACCGCTAACAATCAGTCCGGCCAGCCGATTCTCGGCACGCCGAAAAGCGGCCTCAACGGCAGCATCAAATCTAACGCGCTGGAAGATTCCAACGTCGATATGACGGCGGAGCTGGTCGGGCTGATGAACGCGCAGCGTAACTATCAGGCCAACACCAAAGTCATCTCGACCAATGATTCGATGATGAACGCCCTGTTCCAGGCGCTGTAACCATGGATCGCCTGATATATACCGCCGTCAGCGGTGCGAACCGCAGCCTGACGCAGCAGATGATCCACGCCAACAACCTGGCGAACGCCAATACCGAAGGCTTCCGTGCCGATCTGGAGCGCGCCAGCACCCAGGCGATTACCGGCGGCGGCTACGACAGCCGTCATCAGGTGCGCAGCGAAAACGGCGGCATCAACATGGCGCACGGTGCGCTGCAGGAGACTGGACGCGAGCTGGATGTCGGCATCAAAGGCGACGGCCTGATCGCCGTACGGGAAGGGCGGCGTGAGCTGTATACCCGCAACGGCCATATCGATATCGACGACATGGGCAACCTCTCCATCGGCGGCAAGCCGCTGCTGGGCGATGACGGTCCGATTCAGCTGCCGCCATTTTCCCAGGTGGCGATTGGCGATGACGGCACCATCACGGTGATTCCGGAAGATGGCAACGTGGCGGCGGCGATGGACGTGGCGCGCATCAAGCTGGTGGACATTCCTGCCGCGCAGTTGCGCAAAAACAACGATGGCTGGCTGAGCGCTAACCGTCTGGTGGCGCCGCGCAGCGAAGCAGTGCAGCTGGCGCATGAGCATCTGGAAACCAGCAACGTCTCGGCGGTGAATGAAATGGTGCAAACCGTGTCGCTCAGTCGCCAGTTCGAAGCGCAGATCAAAATGATGAAAGCCGCAGAAACCCTCGTGCAGGCAGGCAATCGCCTGATCCGCGGCAGCTAACAGGAAGCAAAAACATGAATCCGGCTCTTTGGGTCAGTAAAACCGGTCTGGCGGCGCAGGACGCCAAAATGACCACCATCTCCAACAACCTGGCGAACGTAAATACCACCGGCTTTAAGCGCGATCGCGTGGTGTTTGAGGATCTGTTCTACCAGACGCAGCGCGCGCCGGGTACGCAGCTTGATCAGAACAACATGACGCCTACCGGCGTGCAGTTCGGCAGCGGCGTGAAGATCCTTGGCACGCAGAAGCAGTTCACGCAGGGATCGATCAGCAATACCCAGCAGGAGCTGGACGTGGCGATCACCGGGCAGGGCTTTTTCCAGGTAGAAACCACCGATGGTGATATCGCCTATACCCGCTCCGGCAACCTGAAAATCAGCCCGGACGGCGTGCTGACCAACGCACAGGGCCTGCCGCTGATCCCGCAGATTGAGCTGCCGGAAGGCACCAAAAATCTCACCATCGGCAAAGACGGCACCGTCAGCGCCACGGTGGGCGGCGAAGAGGAACCGGTTGAGCTGGGCCAGATCACCCTGGTGAACTTCGTCAATCCAGCCGGTCTTGATGCGCTGGGCGGCAACCTGTATCGCGAAACCGCCGCCAGCGGCGAAGCGGTCGAAGGCGTGCCGGGCGAAGAGGCGTTCGGCCAGCTGGAACAGGGTTCGCTGGAGGGCTCCAACGTGCAGGTGGTGGAAGAGATGGTTGACATGATCACCGTGCAGCGCGCCTACGAGATGAACGCCAAAATGGTGTCGGCGGCGGACGACATGCTGAAGTTTGTCACCCAGCAGATGTAATTTTCCGGGCGGAAGTCTGACTTCCGCCCGCTGAGCAAGGCCATAACAACAATGAAACTGACAGAAAAACTCACCCGCGGCCTGCTGCTGGCCGCCGCACTGCTGCTGACCGGCTGTGAAAGCCCGGCGCTGCTGGTGCAAAAAGATGATGCCGCCTTTGCGCCGCCGGAGGGGCTGATGCAGGCGGATGCGCGCGTCAGCGGCGGCGGGCTGTACAACAGCCAGTATCAGTGGTCGCTGATGCAGGATCGCCGCGCCTATCGCGTCGGTGACATCCTCACCGTGCGGCTCGACGAATCGACCCAGTCCAGCAAGCAGGCGCGCACCAACTTCGGTAAGAAAAACGATGTTGAGCTCGGCATCCCGTCGGCCATGGGCAAAACCTATGACCAGCTGAGCGGTTCACTGGAGGGCAAGCGCAACTTTAATGGCAACGCTTCTTCAGCGCAGCAGAACATGCTGCGCGGCTCGATCTCGGTGGCGGTGCACAAGGTGCTGCCAAACGGCGTGCTGGTGATCCGTGGCGAGAAGTGGCTGACGCTTAACCAGGGCGATGAGTACATGCGCGTCACCGGGCTGGTGCGCGCCGATGATATCGAACGTGATAACAGCATCTCCTCACAGCGCATCGCCAATGCGCGCATCTCCTACGCCGGGCGCGGCGCGCTCAGTGATGCCAATGCAGCGGGCTGGCTCACGCGTTTCTTCAACCATCCGCTGTTCCCGATTTAAGGTGAAGATGATGATCAGAATGACACTCCGTTATTTGCTGCCGCTGTGTGTGGCCGCCGGTCTGATGGCCGCAAACCACGCCAAAGCGCAGCCGCTCGGCGCGCTGGTCGATGTGCAGGGCGTGCGCGGCAACCAGCTGGTGGGTTACAGCCTGGTGGTCGGGCTGGATGGCACCGGCGATCGCAGCCAGGTGAAGTTTACCGGCCAGTCGCTGGGCAACATGCTGCGCCAGTTCGGCGTGCAGATGCCAGGCAAAATGGACCCGAAAGTGAAAAACGTGGCCGCCGTGGCGCTCAGTGCGACGCTGCCGCCGATGTACGCACGCGGTCAGACTATCGACGTCACCGTGTCGTCGATTGGTGATGCCAAAAGCCTGCGCGGCGGCACGCTGCTGCTGACCCAGCTGCGCGGTGCCGACGGCGAAGTGTACGCGCTGGCGCAGGGCAACGTGGTGGTCGGCGGCGTCAAAGCCGAAGGCGACAGCGGCTCCAGCATCACCGTCAACACGCCAACAGTGGGCCGCATTCCCGGCGGGGCTTCCGTTGAGCGTGAAGTACCGAGCGATTTCCAGGACAACAGCGATGTGATGCTTAACCTGAAGCGTCCGAGCTTTAAAACCGCCAACAACATCGCGGTCGCGCTCAATCAGGCGTTCGGCGCCGGCACCGCCGTGGCAAAAAGCGTCACCAACGTATCGGTGAACGCCCCGCGCGACGCCGCGGCCCGCGTGGCGTTCATGTCGATGCTGGAAGAGGTGCAGATCGATGCCGGCAAACAGCCGCCGCGCGTGGTATTTAACGCCCGCACCGGCACCATCGTGCTGGGCGAGGGCATCGTGGTGCGTGCCGCTGCGGTGGCGCACGGCAACCTGACGGTGACCATCACCGAGCGTCCGCAGGTCAGCCAGCCCGGCCCGTTCAGCAACGGCCAGACGGCGGTGACGCCGGACAGCGACATCAATGTCGATCGCGGTCGCGGTCAGATGGTGACCATTCCGGCCGGCACCAGCCTGCGCAGCATCGTCAATACCATTAACAGCCTCGGTGCCGCACCGGATGACACCATGGCGATTTTACAGGCGCTGCACGAAGCGGGCGCGCTGGATGCTGAACTGGTGGTGATCTGATCATGATTGACCGTATCGCGACGCCGTTCACGCCAATCGCCGCTGACATCACCGGCAGCGTCAAACCCAACAATCTGGAGCAGGCCGCCGAGCAGTTTGAGGCGATGTTTCTGCGCACCCTGCTGAGTGAGATGCGCAAAGGCACCGATGCGTTTGCCGGCGAGGACGGCATGTTCAGCAGCCGGGAAGCGCGTCACATGCGCGACTTTTACGACGATGCGCTGGCGCAGGAGCTGGCCAGCCAGCGCAGCACCGGCATCGCCAACATCCTGATTAAGCAGCTGTCACCGAAAGGCGCTTAATAAACGCGGCGCATTTGTCGCTCTGCCTGAGCAGAACCGTGGAGAGCATGAGGAAACCATGAACATTATTAATATCGGCTACAGCGGCGCCAACGCGGCACGTATCGGCATGAACGTCACCGCGCTGAACATTGCCAACGCCGCCACCGCCGGGTACAGCCGCCAGCGCATTGAGCAGCAGGCGATTGGCCCGATGGGCAACCAGCGCCTGTTCAGCGGCAACGGCGTCGAAGTCACTAACATTCGCCGGATGGCCGATCAGTTCCGTATCGGCCAGGTGTGGCGCGCCAACACCCAAACCAGCTATTTCGATCAGGGACAGGTGTATCTGGGCGCGCTGGAGAGCCTGCTGGGCACCGAAACCAGCGGCATCGGCGACGGCCTGGATAACTTCTTCAAATCGCTGAGCGGCGCCAGCGAGAAGCCGGACAATCAGGCGATGCGCCAGGACGTGCTGACCGAAGCGCGCGCGCTGGCTACCCGCTTCAACAATATTCAGTCGTTCCTGCAGAAGCAGCGCAGCGACAGCCAGCTGCAGCAGCGCAACCTCACGGCATCGATTAACAGCGTCAGCGGCAACATCGCCGAATACAACAAAAAGATCCGTGAAACCGAAGCCATCGGCGGAGATACCAGCGTGCTGCGCGATCAGCGCGACGAGCTGGTGCGCGAGCTGAGCGGCTACGTTGATGTACGCGTGCAGGAAAATGATAAGGGCGAATACAGCCTGATGCTGCCTTCCGGTCAGCCGCTGGTGAGCGGCAGCGACGTTGGGCAGCTGTCGATGGAGATGGACGCGAACGGTCAGCCTTTCCTGCAGCTGAGCTTTGCCGGCAGCCGTTATCAGGTGGACATGGCGACCGGCGGCCAGTTTGGCGCGCTGCATGATTACCAGGTCAACACCCTGAACGGCATCGAGCAGAGCGTGCTCGGCATGGCGGAGTCGCTGGCTAACGCGTTTAACGATCAGCTGGGCAAAGGTTTTGATCTCAAAGGTAATCCCGGTAAAGCGCTGTTTGATTTCGATCCGGCTAACCCGAACGGCATGCTGCAGGTTAACGATCTGGCGTGGGATGAACTGGCGTTCTCCGGCGACGCCAGCGCCACCGGCGACAATAAAAACCTGCTGGCGCTGATTGGCATCAAAAATCAGACCTTCAACATTCCCGGCATCGGCGATGCCACGCTGGACAGCGCCAGCGCCTCGCTGATCAGCACCGTCGGCATTAAGAGCCGCCAGAATCAGACCGAGCTGACCGCCGCCGCCGCGCTGCTGGAAGACGCCGTGACCCAGCGCGATAACTACAGCGCGGTGGATTACGACGAAGAGTATGTCAGCCTGACCAACTACACCCAGGCGTATCAGGCCAACATGAAGGTGATCGCCACCGGCGACCAGATCTTCAGCGATCTGCTGGCGCTGTTCTGAGGAAAATACCATGCGAGTGAATAGTTTAAGTTTCTCCAGCACCATGCTGCACAATCTGGGACGCAACAGCAGCAAGCTTAATAAGCTGATGACGCAGATCAACGAGCAGAAGCGGGTGATCAATCCGTCTGACGATCCGATCGCCAGTACCCAGATCGCGCAGATTCGCCGCGAACAGGCAGCGATCGGTCAGTATCAGCGCAATATCGAACGTTTAGGCCACAGCCTGTCGCAGCAGGAAACGCTGGTGGATTCCACCAGTCAGCAGCTGCTCAACATGCTGGATAAAGTGCGCGAAGCCAACAACAGCAGCCACAGCGCCGTGGATATGGGCGGGTTTGCCAGCGAGCTGGGCGCCATGAAAGATATGCTGGTTGAACTGATGAACAGCCGCGACGAGAGCGGACGTTTTCTGTTTGCCGGCACCAAAACCAATCAGCAGCCGATGGTGCGCGACGCCACCAGCGGCGAGTGGACCTTTGCCGGTAACCACGAAAGCAACAGCACACCGATTGGTCATGGCGTACTGATGAAATCTAACACCGATCTGGCCGCAGCGTTTGGCAACGATATGCAGATGGTGAATCAGCTGGAAGCGCTGCTGAGCAAAATGAGCGATGCAACGCAGTCGCCGGAAAGCTACGCCGACGAGATGTCCGCGATGATCGACACGCTGCAGGGCACGTCCGACCGCGTTGCCAGCCTCTTTACCGATCTCGGCGGCCGTCAGAACAACCTGACGCTGATGGGTGAAGCACATCTGGATAACAAAACCATTCATGATGAAGTCGCCGGCCAGCTGCAGGGACTGGATATGGCCAGCGCGCTGCTGGAGCTTAATCGCTACACCACGGCATCGCAGTCGTCTTACAAGACGTATAACCAGATCGCCACGCTTTCGCTGTTCAACCTGAGGTAATGCCATGATGCAGGTGGAGAATCGTCTGTCGGCCGGGTTACAGCCTGGCGCGCTCAGCAGCACCCCGCTGAAAGCGCAGACGCCGGTTAGCAGCGTGGCGAACAGCAACACACGCCACAATGCCAGCTTTCCTGACGCCCCGCTGATTTCCGCCCAGCCGCTGCGCTACAACGTGCAGCTTAATCAGCAGCTGACGCGCGTGCAGCAGGCGGATCACTTCCTGCAGGCTACCGAAAGCCAGCTGCTGAAGGTGAGCCACGCGCTGAGCCGGCGCGGCGATCGGCAGCAGGCGCTGGCGCAGACCAGTGCGCTGCAGTCGTTGCTGGCGCAGCGCCAGACGTTATCCGGCGGTAGCGTCAATCGCCAGCTGCAGGTGACGCTGGAAGGCAAATCGCAGGTGAATTTTCAGCTGCGCGACGGGCAGGCGCTGCTCAGCAATCCGCAGCCGGAAGTGCTGACTTTTTCGCTGGCCGGATCGCAGCGGGAAATCAGCGCGGCGGCGATTGCTGCCGACAGCACGCCGCAGCAGACGCTGATCAGCCTGAATCAGGCGCTGGGCAAATGGGGCATTCACGGCCGGCTGGATGCGCAGCGCGACGTGCAGTTTCAGGTAGATGAGCAGCAGTGGTCGCGCGTCAATCAGCATCTCAGCGTACAGGGCGGCGGCGAACGCTATCCGCACAGCCAGTTTTTCCCGGTAAAACCGCAGGCGGAAAACGCGCTGGAGGATGAAGTGGCGCGCGTACTGGCCAATCCGGGCCAGCTCGACTCGCTGCAGCCGGTGCTGGACAGCACGCTGGAGCAGCTGACGCGTCAGCGCAAACAGCTGGTGCGCACCAAAGCGCTGGTGCAACAGCGGGTAGACAGTATGGCGAACCTGAGTTCGGCGCAGGCGCATCTGAGTGCGCAGGATGTGGCGCAGCAGATGGGGAGCGGGGATTATCGCGGGCTGGCGGACGCGCTGGGCGCGCAGGCCAATGTGCCGCGCGCCACGGTGAAGAACGTGCTGGACGCGCAGGCGCTGCTGCGCGGCTGAGGTTAGTTTTCCTGATTAATAATTAACCCGGACGGCGTAACCAGCATGTGATTGCCTTCAAAGGTCACGCTATTAAAGGTTACGCCGTTGTGGGCCATAAAGTTAAACACGCTCTGTACCAGCGGATGCCCTTTACTGACGTGGAACATCATTGGCTGATAGCTGTAGAGCTGGCCGGCGCGGGTATCCGCCTGGTGCGTCAGCCGTACTTTAGCCATAAACTGGCTGTCATTTTCGCTGGTGAGCGTCATCAGCACGCTATCCGGCTGCACGGCGAAAAACGGGTAGTAAAGCTCCTGATGACCGTTTTCCAGATCGTAATAGCCCAGCTCCACGCCGTTGCCGTTAAAGCTATCGTCAAACACCTGATGGCTGAACGTTGGCAGCCAGCCGCGCAGCGCGGCAACGCCCAGCAATAGCAGCGTCAGCACCAGCAGACTAAGGGTTGCAAGTCGCCATTTCATGCAGCTTTCTCTCCGTTTCCACCCGCACCAGCTCACGCAGCGCGTCCGGTTTTTCCCGGCCGTTAAAAATGTTCATCGCCAGCTGGTGACGCGCGCAGGCGCTTTTCAGATACAGCGTCAGGTTGATGTTGGTGCCAGACGCAGAGTAATAAACATCCATCGTCACCTGATGCTGCTGCAGCGGCGCGTTAAGGGCGCGCAGCGCTGGGCCGATCAGCTGCACCATATCCAGCTGGTTGGTCGACGCGTCGCGCGGCGTGTTCGACAGCCTGAGCAGCCGCACCTGGCTGGCATTCTCCAGCGCCACGGCGTCGAAACGCGCCGGCTGCTGCCCGGCACTGCGCCACACCATTGCCACCACGGCGAGCAACACCACCAGCATCAGACAAAACGCCAGCATGCCGCGCTCGCGCTTTTTATTGCTGGCCGGCAGATAGCCGGTATCTGCCGGTGGCGCTGCCTGTGGCAGCGGCGCCTCCGCGGGGGCGCTGTCGGTCATAGTGGGCACCGGCAGCGGAGGCGGATTAAAACTTAGCGCGGCGTCGCCGCTTTCCAGCCATGTTTCATCCTCTTCATCCGTCACGCGGCGCTGAAACTGACAATATTCGGCTTCGAGGATGTAACCTTTTTTCGGCACGGTTTTGATGATGCGCTGTTGCTTACCATCATCTTCCAGCGCCACGCGCAGCGCGTGAATCGCATTCGGCAGGCTGTTGTTGCCAATCACCCGCCGCTCCCACACCAGCTGGTTCAGCTCTTCGCGCGATAAAATCTGTCCGGCATGCTGAATCAGCACCACCAGCAATTTCAGCTGATACTCGCCCAACCGGCGCTGTTCGCCGCTCTCCTGGTGTATTAAAGAGGCACTGGAAATATCGAGCAGCCAGTGGTTGATAATACAGTTCGACGTCATCGTAAGCGGTTATCCCGTCCAGCGGCTGTTAGCCTGTTATCGCCTCACCCTCAGCGTTGAAAACTCATAGTTAGACGAATAATTTATTCTGAAGCAAGACTAGTCTCAAAAAACTTTGATTTCAATACGGCTGTGAATGGCAAAAAGCGTCATTAATTGTTTAAAAAATATCAGGCTGGCGTTCTGAATAATGGGCTGGAATCCGAAAAGCAGGCGCTTATTAAGTGTTTATTTAACCTTTTTTTATCTATTTACAATTAAATCAATGCTTTGAGGATTTTAACCTGAATGGGTTAAACGTTTAATTTCGATGTATTGACGGCCGCTGTTATTTTCTCTTCATTTTCTGATGGCGCCATAAATAAACCTTTGTTGCGTTAAAATTTAAAAAAAGCCGTTTAAGAGCCCCGAATAACGTGCCGTTTTCTCCTGATACTTGTAACGGAATCCCCCTGATTCCTTTTTGGAGATAAAACTCATGTTAACTATGTTTACCAACTCAGCAGCCATGTCCTCTACCAACTCCATGAACCGTGCAAACTCTGCACTGTCCACGGCAATGCAGCGTCTGGGTACCGGCAAACGCATCAACTCCGCTGCAGACGACGCGGCTGGCCTGCAGATCGCTACCCGCCTCGACGGTCAGTCACGCGGTATGAGCGTAGCAAAAGACAACATCGCGAAAGCCACCGCCATGATGCAGACCGCTGAAGGTGCTTTCGACGAAGTGAACAACATTCTGTTCCGTATGAAAGATCTGGCCACTCAGGCGGCGGATGACACCAACAACGCCGATGACCGTGCTGCGCTGCAGTCAGAGTTCGATGCACTGAACTCTGAACTGGACAACATCATGGCAAACACCTCTTACGGTACAGAAAAACTGCTGACCGGCGGTTCTGGCGCATCAGGTAAGCTGACCAAAGAGCTGCAGTTCCAGATCGGTGCGTCTAAAGACGAAACCCTGAAAGTTGACCTGAGCGCGGGCCTGAGCGGCGTCACCACTGCACTGACTGCGCTGACTGGCGGAAGCGGCATTGCAGCCAGCGCATCTGGCGCGAACGCCATGCTGGATAAAGTGACCACCGCCCTGAACTCTGTCGGCAGCATTCGTTCCGATCTGGGTGCCAACATCAACCGTCTGGGCCACACCGCGGCGAACCTCGCCAACATGAAAGACAACACCGACCTCAACCTCGGCACCATCCGTGATGCGGACTTTGCGGCGGAAAGCTCAAAAATGAGCCGTCAGAACATGCTGATGCAGAGCAGCCAGGCGATGCTGAAGCAGGCAAACGGCATGGGTCAGATGGTTCTGGGCATGCTGGGCTAAGTCTCTGCCATTGATAAAACACCGCTCGCGTAGCGGTGTTTTTGTTTCCGCCTGCGCCACACCGGTTTCCGCCGCAGCGGAAAGAAAACTTCCCACTTTTTTAGTCCATCTTATTGATTTTAATGAAAATTAAAAACTGGCACGCCAATTGCTATTAGATGAGTCATTCCCAGGAGGAAAAGTATGAATATAGGTATGGAACCGTCTCAGTGGGCGGAAATTTTAGCCACCGAAAGCATTGCCGCGCTGCAGTCGCGCCTGCAATCCCAGCAGAAGAAAGTTGACGCTGAGCAGACGGCGCTGACGGCGCTGAAGACCGCGCTGACCGAATTTCGTACTGCGCTAAAAGGGTTTGGCACTAACGGCAATGTGGTGAAAAACAGCGCGAAGGCCAACGTTGAGGGATACGTCAACCTGAAAGCCAGCGCCAGCGCCAGCAAGGGCCTGTATGAAGTGCAGGTACTGGAAACTGCCGGCGCGCAACAGCAGTCATTCGACAAGTTGACCGACGAGATGGTGAAAGAGGCCAGCGGCCCCCTGACCATCAGCGTCGGCGGCAAAGACATTATCGTCGACATGGACAAGGTGAGCAGCATGGCGGAGCTGCGCGATGCCATCAACAAACACCCGGATAATTCTGGCGTCACCGCCTCGCTGATGAAGGTCAACGGTGAGACCCGCCTGCTGATGGGCAGTGAAAAAACCGGCGTGAAGAACGCCTTTAAAATCGAAACCGGTGCTATCACCGGCGATGCCTTTAAAAACGCCCTTGATAATCCCAGCAAGATCTCCGAAGCGCGCGATGCAAAGATCAGGCTCGGCGGTATGGAAGTCAGCAGCGCCACCAACACCTTTAAAGATGTGATCCCCGGCGTGGAGATCAACGTGGTGCAGAAAACCGATCCGACGCGTCCGCTGATCATCAGCGTTGAGAACGATGAGGCCGGCACCAAAGAGCAGGCGCAGAAGTTTGTCGATGCCTATAACGCGCTGCAAAGCAAACTCGACGAACTGACCAAAAGCGGCGGCGAGAAAGATAAGCGTGGCGCGCTGGCGGGCGACTCCGGCCTGCGCGTGCTGGAACAGCAGATGACTTCGCTGCTGCGCAAAAGCGTGGGCGGTAAAAAGCTGCTCGACTTCGGCATCACCACCGACAAAGAAGGCAAGCTGCAGCTCGACAGCGAGAAATTTGAGGAAGCGGTGCGCGATAACCCGTCAGCGCTGGATGCCCTGTTTGGCGGCAGCGACGGCATGGTGAAGCAGATGGATAAAGGCCTCGACAGCTTCCTCAGCACCAGCAGCGGTTCGATTAAAGCGCGTCAGGATTCCCTCGATCGCCGCAGCTCACAGCTCACCGCCAAAACCGACCAGATGCAGCGTCGCTACGACACCAACTACGCACGCTACCTGAAAGAGTTCACGCGTGCGCAGACCGCCATGTCGCAAATGCAGGACACCATGTCGAGTTTCTTCGGTTAATAAGGTTAAAACATGTACGGTAATTCTTCAGACATTCACGGCTACAACGATGCGGATCTGGCGATCCGCACCGCTGCCGCCTCGCCGCATCAGCTGGTGCTGATGCTGTTTACCGGCTTGCAGGATGAGCTGGTACGGGCCAAAGGCCACATCGAAGCGCGCCGCTTTGAACGCAAAGCCAGCAGCATTTCTAAAAGCATCGATATCCTCAATGCGCTGACCAGCGCGCTTGACTATGAGCGCGGCGGTGAACTGGCGCTGCGCCTCGCGGCCCTTTACGACTACTGCGTTTATCGCCTGTATGACGCCAGCCACAATTTGTCCGTGGCGCAGATTGAAGAGGTCGAGAGCGTGCTGGCCACGCTGCGTGAAGGCTGGGAGGGCATGCAGCCATGACCCAGCAGCAGATTGTGGCGCTCGGCGATGCGCTGGAACAGGCGGCACAGGACGATAACTGGCCGCAGGTCACGCAGATCGACAAACAGATCAATGCGCTGTTGCAGGATCTGCGCGATCGCAGCCTGAACGCGGCGACGCTGGCCCAGCTGAAACAGCTGCAGCAGCGCCATCTGCGCGTGGCCGATCAGTGCCGCACGCGCCTCGATCAGCTGCGCCACAAACTGCAGCAACACCAATCCCAGCGCGAAGGTTTACAGGCTTACGAACTGTTCAGCGATGAAACGGGAGGTGCGGAATGATTCCTGCACTGCCGGTTTCCACCCTGCCGCAGACGGCGGAGACGCTAACGCCGCCCGCCGCCGCGCTGCCGCTGCCGGGAAGCGCGCCGCTGCTGCCGGCATTCATGCTGGGAGGCAGTGTGACGCCGCCTGCGAGCGCGACGCCTGCCAGCGAAGCGCCTGCCGTGGAAGAGATGGCCGATCCGCAACAGCTGCTGCAGCTGCTGCTCGATCCGGCACTTGCGGCACCGATCGCCACACCCCCAGTGCCGCCGCTGCCAGGCACCGCGCCATCGGCAGCGCCCGCTTTCCAGCCCGGCCTCGCCGCCACTGCCGCGTTAGCGCCCGCCGCGCAGAGTGTGCCGCCTGCGCCACAACCGCTGACCAATCCGCAACTGATGCGCAACAGCGCCAGCCCCGTCACGCCGGCGCAGCCGTTCAAACTGCGTACGCCTCAGGATGCGCGCGCCGCCAGCCAGCAGATTGTGGCGCTGATGCAGGCGCATCCGGAGGAGACGCTGGCGAAGGCGCTGCCGCAGCAGCATCCGATGCAGGCGCTGTCGCTGTTACAGGGCCAGCAGCCGGCCACGCCGGGCGGCATCAAACAGCCACCGTTGGTGTTGCCGGAGCAGCCGGAAGCGCGTGCCGCGACGCTGCGTGACGCGCTCGGCGAGCGTTTACAGCTGCAGGTTGAGCAGCGCAGCCAGAAAGCCACCATCCGTCTCGATCCGCCCAACCTCGGCAAGCTGGATATCTCGCTGCACTACGAGGGCGGCAAGCTGCAGGTGCAGATCCAGGCGGCGCAGCCGGATGTGTATCGCGCGCTACAGCAGGTGAGCCAGGAGTTGCGCGGCGCGCTGAGCGAGCACAACCAGGTGGCGGTTAACGTACAGATTTCGCAGCAGCAGCAGCAGGGCGAACAGCGCCATGCGCCGCGTCAGTCGCCGTCGCAGGAGACGGTGCTGGCCAATAACAGTTTTGAAGAAGTGACGGGAGAACAACGTCACCACGACCTTTCCATACTGACAACGGTATAACTTTATGAAAACTAAAAATATGGCTATCGGCCTGGTGATGGTGGTATTCGGCTCCGTGCTGACCGCTGCGCTGGTGGTAGTCGGCACTCAGTTAATCAAACCCGCCAGCGAGGATGCCAGCGCGCCGCTTTCCCTGTTCGCCAGAAAGGAGAAAGCGCCGGAGGTGCACTATCTGGAAGTGAAAAATCAGGTCATCACGCTGAAGGGCAACACCGCGAAAGAGCGCTATCTGCTGCTGGATCTCGCGTATGTCGCCAACAGCGCTGCGGAGCTGAAAGCCACCGAAGAAAACCTGCCGAAGCTGAAAAGCGTGCTGGTGTTGATGTTCTCCGGCATGGAGTACGACACGGTGCGCACCATGTCGGTCGACGACATTCATATGCAGATGATGACGCGCTACGAAGGGGCCTTTGGTAAAAACCAGCCGTTTTCCGACGTGATGATCTCCAAAATGGTCTTCCAGTAAGGGGATGTCATGAGCGTATTCAACGAAGTGACCGAACTGACGCCGCAGGAAGAGAGCCGCTATCTGCAGCAGTGGCTGCCGCTGGTGAAACGCGTGGTGCGCCAGCTGGCGACCCAGGCGGATGCGGTGATGGATCGCGAGGATCTGGAGCAGATTGCGCTGATGGGCCTGCTGGAGTCGCTGCGTCGCTACGGCCATCCGGATGAAAACTTTGCCGGCTATGCGCTGCAGCGCGTGCGCGGCGCGGTGCTGGACCAGCTGCGTCTGCACGACTGGCGTCCGCGTCGTCTGCGGCAGAAAACCCACAAAATCAACGATGCGGTGCGCGAACTGACGCGTCGTCTCGGCCACGAACCGAGCGAAGAGGAGATTCGTCAGCATCTGAAGCTCAGCCATGAAGAGGTGCAGGAGTATCTGCTGCTGGAGTCGGCGAGCGCCATGGAGAGCTTTGACGAACTGCTGTCAGGCGACGGGTTAGGCAGCGCCATGAGCGGCCGCGCGCTGGAAGAGGAAGTGACCATTCAGCGCACGCTGAAGCGCGCGCTGGCGTCGCTGAGCGAACGCGAGCAGCTGATTCTCAGCCTCTACTATCAGCACGAAATGAGCCTGAAAGAGATCGCTCAGGTGCTGGCGCTGACCGAAGCGCGCGTCTGCCAGATCAATAAAAAGATCGCGGAAAAAATTAAACAATTCTTCGGATAAATATCATGCAGAAACTGATAGGAATTTTAGTGGTGCTGGGCAGCGTGGTGGGCGGCTATCTCGCCTCCGGTGGCCTGCTGAGCGCCTTCTGGCAGCCGGGCGAGCTGGTGATCATTCTCGGTGCCGGCGCTGGCGCCATGGTGATTGGTAACTCGAAAAGCGTACTGAAAGAGATGTGGGCACAGGTGCGCGGCGCGATGAAGAAAAACACCTACACCGCTGAGTTTCAGCAGCAGCTGCTGATGCTGCTGTTTGAACTGCTGGAGCTGGTGCAGGACGGCGGTCTGAAGGCGCTCGACGCGCACATTGAAGTGCCGGAAAACAGCGATCTGTTCCAGAAATATCCGCTGATCCTTGCCGATCGTACCTTCGTCGCCTTTATTTCCGACAACTTCCGCCTGATGGCGATGGGCAAGATCAACGAACACGAGCTGGAAGGCATTCTTGAGTCCGAGCTGCAGGCGGTGGAAGAGGATCTGCTCAAGCCGTCGCGCTCGCTGCAGCGTACCGCCGAAGCGATGCCGGGCTTTGGCATCTGTGCGGCGGTGCTTGGCATCATCATCACCATGCAGTCGATTGATGGCTCGATCGCCATGATCGGCGTGAAAGTGGCGGCGGCGCTGGTCGGGACTTTCCTCGGCGTGTTCTTCTGCTACTGCCTGCTCGATCCGCTGGCTAACGCCATGGAACAGAACATGAAGAAACGCCTGGCGGTGCTGGAGTGTATCCGTACCGTGCTGGTGAACCAGGTGGCCGGTAAGCCGACGCTGCTGGCGGTGGATGCCGGACGTAAAATGCTGCCGCTGGATACCAAACCGACCTTCGCCACGCTGGACGGCTGGGTGAATCAGCTGACTGAAGGTGCCTGATGAAAGCCGGTCAGCATCACACCACCATCATTAAACGCGGCAGCAGGAAAGCGCATCACGGGGCTCACGGCGGCGCATGGAAGGTGGCCTTTGCCGACTTCACGCTGGCGATGATGGCGCTGTTTATGGTGCTGTGGATCATGGGCGCCGTCACCGAAGACGAGCGTAAGGAGATTGTCGCGCAGCTCAACGGCACCTCGGTGTTTAACGGTTCCGGCTTTAATCCGTTCGATGTCGAAACCGGACGCGGCTCCGCCATCATTGGTGAAACGCTGGCGATTGCGCCGCCGACCGAGGGCGCCACCGTCAGTGACACCAGTGCGGAAAACAGCGACAGCAACAGTAACGCCAGCCAGCCGCAGGAAGATCTGGACAGCGTGCTGTCGCGCTCCGACGCCGAACTGGCGCAGCTGCGTCAGCAGATCCAGAGCATCATCAACAGCTATCACGCCCAGAACCTGCTGACGCTGGAAACCCTGCCGCAGGGGCTGCGTATCCTGATTCAGGATGACCAGGATCGCATGATGTTCCCGCGCGGCAGCGCGGTGCTGACGCCGTTTTATCAGCGCCTGCTGACCGAACTCGGTCCGGTGTTTAACCGTATCGACAACAAAATCATGATCAGCGGCCACACCGACGCCGCGCAGTACAGCGGCAACGCGGCGTACAACAACTGGAATCTCTCCGGTGACCGTGCGCTGGCGGCGCGGCGCGCGCTGGAGCGCGGCGGGCTGGAAAGCACGCGCGTGCTGCAGGTGAATGCCATGTCATCCCGTATGCCGCTGGACAAAGCCGATCCGCTCAGCGCACGTAACCGCCGCATTGAAATCATGGTGCTCACCGAGGCGGCAGCCGAGACGCTGTTTCAGTTTTATGGTCGCGAAGGGGAGAACGTGGTGAAACCCATCGCTGACCGCCTGCGATAACCTGTCAGTGCCTTTGAATCAACTGTTGATTCTACCGGTGGCGAAATCCACCGGTTTTTTTTGCCTGTTTTTTGCTGCGGCAGACGCCGGGTAAACGAGGCGCGTCAGGGCATGCCACGAAATGTTAAATATGTTAATAAGTAATTTGGCTTTAGTAAGCTAAATCATTCTTTTATGTGAATTTTGCCGGTGTGCGCACATTGCAATGCCCGGTGGCTTTGCCACAATTAGGCAACGTGGCTATCCGGAGAAAGAGTATGTCTGCCCAATCTTCCAGTCTGCTGTTACTGATGTCTTTCGCCGCCGGTACCTTTTCCGCGGGATCGTCAGGTAACCCGCAGCATTTAATGTTATCGCTGCCGTCCGGCGGTGTACCCAATAATCCGCTGCCGCTGATCATCTGGCCGTGCATGGTGCCGGAAGAGGAGGAGGACAGTGCGGCCTGGTTTGAAAAAACCTTTAGCGCCAGCGGCTGGCCTGCGGCGTGGCGCGCGCCGATTTTTCCTTACACCCACTATCATCCCAATACCCATGAGGTACTGGGCGTCGGCGCGGGCTGGGCGGAAGTGCTGTTTGGCGGCGACAGCGGCCGCATGGTGACGCTGCGTGAAGGGGATGCGGTGCTGATCCCGGCCGGCGTGGGCCATAAACAGGTGTTTGCCTCCGACGACTTTTTCACCGTTGGCGCCTATCCTGAAGGGATGTCACCGGAAACCGTGCGCGACGAACCCTCCCGGCTGCGCGCGTCGAAAGAGCAGATCCAGCGCGTGCCGCTGCCGGATCGCGACCCGTTTACCGGCGGCGAAGGAGCAATGACCGAAATCTGGCTGCCAGTGGCGCAGCAGCTGATGCACCAGTAAGGTGCAAGGCAACGATTATCCGGCGCGGCTCCGCTTTTGGGGCGCGCGTGCCGTTGCGGCGGCGGGCCTCTGGCACACTTTGTGCAGGAGAGAAGTCAGGTCCTCTGACAAGCGCCGGGTAAATCATGAAAGCACGCGACCAGATAGCATCAACCTTCTACGATGAGATGTTGCAGAGCGACGGTCAGCACCGCGCTCACTACCAGCATTACTGGGAATGGTTACAACAGGCGGACAAAGAGGCGGTGGCGCGCAAACGTGAAGAGGCAGAACTGCTGTTTCATCGCGTTGGCATCACCTTCAACGTCTACGGTGACGATGGCGGTGCCGAGCGGCTGATCCCGTTCGACAGCGTGCCGCGCATCATTCCTGCCAGCGAGTGGGCGATGCTGGAACGCGGCATCCGCCAGCGCGTTCAGGCGCTCAACGCCTTCCTGCACGATATCTACCATCAGCAATATATTCTCAAAGCCGGCATCGTGCCGGCCGAGCAGGTGCTGGTTAACGATCAGTATCAGCCCTGTATGCAGGATGTCGATCTGCATCGCCAGATCTACGCGCACATTACCGGTGTCGATATGGTACGCAACAGCGACGGCGACTATTACGTGCTGGAGGATAATCTGCGCACGCCGTCCGGCGTCTCCTACATGCTGGAAAACCGCAAAATGATGATGCGCCTCTATCCGGAGCTGTTTGCCGCGCAGCATATCGCGCCGGTGGAGCGTTATCCGTCGCACCTGCTGCAGACGCTGCGCGAAAGCTCGCCGGTTAACGATCCGGTGGTGGTGGTGCTGACGCCGGGACGTTTCAACAGCGCCTACTTCGAACACAGTTTTCTCGCCCAGCAGATGGGCGTGGAGCTGGTGGAGAGCGCCGATCTGTTCGTCAAAGACGGCGCGGTGCTGATGCGTACCACCGCCGGGCCGTGCAAAGTGGATGTGATCTATCGCCGCGTGGATGACGCCTTTCTCGATCCGCTCGCCTTCCGGCCGGATTCGATGCTCGGCGTGCCGGGATTATTGTCGGTATACCGATCCGGCAATGTGGTGCTGGCGAATGCGATCGGCACCGGCGTCGCCGATGACAAGTCGATCTACCCCTACGTGCCGGAGATGATCCGCTACTACCTTGATGAAGATCCGATCCTCAACAATGTGCCCACCTGGCAGTGCCGCAAGCCGCAGGATCTAAGCTACGTGCTGGCCAATCTGGCGCAGATGGTGGTGAAAGAGGTGCACGGTGCCGGCGGTTACGGCATGTTGATTGGCCCGGTCGCCAGCCAGCAGCAGCTGAGCGAGTTTCGCGAACGGCTGCTGGCGCGGCCGGATAATTACATCGCGCAGGATACGCTGTCGCTCTCCACCTGCCCGACCTTTATCGACAACGGTCTGGCGCCGCGCCATATCGATCTGCGGCCTTTTGCGCTGTACGGCGCGGATATCCGGCTGGTGCCGGGCGGCCTGACGCGCGTGGCGCTGACCGAAGGCTCGCTGGTGGTGAACTCGTCGCAGGGCGGCGGCACCAAGGACACGTGGGTGCTGGAGGATGACACATCATGCTAAGCCGGACGGCCAGTGGCCTTTACTGGATGGCGCGCTATCTGGAGCGCGCAGAACAACTTGCCCGGGTGCTGGATGTGCCCCATCGCCTGTCGCTGATGCCGGTGCGCAATCGTCAGGGCGACGAACTGCTGTTGCCGCTCAACCTGACCGGTACGCGTCAGCTGTTTGAAACCCTCAACGGGCGCTGCACCATGCCGCAGCTGTTCAACTTCTTCGCGCTGGATGAGCGTAACCCGAGCAGTATTTTCAGCTGCTGGCAGGCAGCGTGGAACAACGCGCACGCGGTGCGCGGCAGCCTGTCATCCGAAGTGTGGGAGAGCATTAACTCGACGTGGATTGAGATGCGCAACACGCGCCGCCGCGGCATCTCGCCGGCCGGTGCCGACAGCTTCTTCGACTGGGTGAAAGAGCGTTCCCATCTGTTTCGCGGCGCGATGTCAGGCACGCTGCTGCGCGGCGATGCGCTGCGTTTTATCCGGCTTGGCACGCTGATGGAGCGCAGCGACGGCACCGCGCGGCTGCTGAGCGTTAACCAGCAACTGCTGGAGCAGCATCCCGACACGGTACGGGAATATTACTGCCTCGATAGCCTGCTGCGCGCGGTGTCGGCGCGCGAGGCCTACAACGCCATCTTTAAGCAGCAGCTGATGCCGCCGCTGGTCAACGAAATGCTGATCCTGCGCAGCGAAAGTCCGCGCTCGCTGCACTCCTGCATTGAGGAGATCGCCAGCCAGCTGGAGCAGATTGGCAGCAGCGGCGAGGATCGCCCGCGCTATCTCAGTACGGTCCTGCTGGCGGAGATGCGCTTCAGCACCTGGGAAAGCCTGACGCGCGACGGCCTGCAGCCGTGGCTGGACCATTTTCTCAGCCGCATCAACGCGCTGGCGGAGAGCATCAATCACACCTATCTGGAGGCGAAATGAGACTGAACATTGAGCATAAAACCTGGTACGCCTATGAGCAGCAGGTAAAACTCAGCACCCAGTATCTGCGCCTGACGCCGCAGAATTCGGTGCACCAGCAGGTGCTGTCGTGGCAGCTCGATCTGCCGTGTGAGGCGACGCGCACGCTGGATGCTTACGGCAACGTGCTGCACGTGCTGACGCTGGACAGGCCGCATCAGCTGCTGGAGATTGCCGCGCGCGGCGTGGTCGAGATTCTGGATGCCAGCGAGCTGGCGCCGGATCCGCAGTCGACGCTGTCGCCGCTGGTTTTTCTGCGCGCTACGCCGCTGACCCAGCCGGACGGGGCAATCCGCGACTTCGCCCGGCGCTACTGGCAGGCGGAAAAACCGCTCGCCAGCCTGGAAAAACTGATGGACGAGCTGCTGCTGAAAATGCCGTACCAGCCCGGCAGCACGCAGGTAAGCGACAGCGCGGCGAAAGTGTTTGCTGCCGGCAGCGGCGTTTGCCAGGATCACAGCCACGTGTTTCTCGCCTGCTGTCGCAGCCTGGGGATCCCGGCGCGCTACGTCAGTGGCTATCTGTATACTGACAACGTTGAACACGTTGCTACCCACGCCTGGGTTGAAGCCTGGCTGGATGGCAGTTGGCACAGCTTTGATATCACCAATAACACGCGCAGTACGCGGCAGCATTTGCGGCTGGCGGTGGGCGTCGACTATCTCGATGCCTGTCCGGTGCGCGGCATTCGTCTGGGCGGCGGCGGTGAAGATATGCTGGCGGTGGCTGCGGTGCAACAGGTGCACGGGCAGCAGTAATCGGAACAGGCGTAACTATGACTTATTGTGTGGCAATGCGTTTATCGGCCGGGATGATTTTTGTCTCGGATTCACGCACCAATGCGGGCGTGGATCATATCTCCTCGTTTCGCAAACTGCATGTGTTTCAGGTGGATGATGAGCGCACGCTGGTGCTGCAAAGCGCTGGCAATCTGGCGACGACGCAGAGCGTCATGAGCCTGCTGCGGCGCAACTGCAACGACAGCGAACAACCCAATCTGCTTAACGGGCGTTCGCTGTACGACATTGCGCTTCTGGTAGGCGCCACGCTGCGTGAAGTGATTGCGCGCGACGGCGAGGAGTTTGGCGGCACGCTGCTGCTGGGCGGGCAGATTCGCGGCGAAGAGCCGCGGCTGTTCCAGATCTATCCGCAGGGCAACTTTATTGAAGCCAGCGTCGACACGCCGTATTTCCAGATTGGTGAGAGCAAATACGGTAAGCCAATTATTGACCGCGTGCTGCGCTATGAGACCTCGCTCAGCCAGGCGATGCAGTGTGCGCTGATCTCCATGGATTCGACGCTGGCGAGTAACATCTCCGTCGGCCTGCCGCTCGACGCGATGGTTTACCACAGCGACAGCTTTAGCGACAGCGAGCAGTACCACATCACCGAACAGCATCCCTACTTTTCCCAGATCCGCCAGCTGTGGAGCAAAGGGTTGCTGAGCGTGTTCTCTCAGCTGCCGCCGCTCAAGCTCTGACCTGCTGCCCGGTCGTCACGCTGGCGGACCGGGCCGGGTTTGACTCACACCAGCTCATTGGCGCGCGCCGCCGTATTAATTCCGCTAATCCCTTTCAGGCCGAGCTTACGCAGAATTTTAATTTTATAAGTGCTGATGGTTTTACTGCTCAGCTGTAATTGTGAGGCGATCTCTTTATTACTCATCCCGGAGGCCAGTTTCACCAGCACAATCAATTCGCGGCGCGTTAAACTCATCAATTTCTCGCTTTCAATCAGCTCGGCGGCATCCGCCGCACTGTGCGTGACCGGATAAAAACGTTTTCCGCGCTCGACTTCTTTTATTGCTGTCAATAAAGTTTCCAAATCGCCGCGTTTACACACATAGCCTTCTACCCCTAACTGCAGACAACAGCGTTGATAAAACAGGCTTTCTGAGGCGGTAAAAACAATGATTTTTTGCTGCGGCAAAATACGTTTAATGTCGGCAATCAGCGGAATGCCCGCGCGGCCGGGCATGGTCAGGTCCAGCAGCACCACGTCTGGCTGCGCATGATGTAATTCGCTAATCAATAAATCGCCTTTGTTGGCAATGCCCGCAACCGAATAGTCATAAGCGTGCAGCAGTGCCTGAATACCCGCACAGATTAATGGGTGGTCATCAACTATAAATACCGAATGAATCATATGTGTAGTCCAAAAATAAACAAAAAAAGAACGCAAGGAATAAACACCGATGAAAATTCATTAGCAGAGGTGTGACCAGATTAATTCACGGGTCTTAAGAATAAGATTTAAGTCCTGTCTGGAAAATTCTCATTTAAGGTAAAATTGACTTTTTTATGCGCCAGCACAAAGCGCGCCGATACTTTTTCCTGTCCGCATCTGCCGTGGTCATAAATCTGAAAACAAGCCGTTTTAACGTCAGGGGAATAAACCGCTGCGTATAAAAAGGTGCACCATGTTTTCCGTTGACCAGCTTCTCAATACTTACTGGCCAGGCCAGCAGCCAGCGCACTGGCAGAAAAGCCTGCTGAAGTGGGCGGTGCGTGAACAGGAGTTTCAGGACTTTGCCCAGCGCTATCCGCATCTGAAAGGGGTGGATATGGTGGAGCAGGTGCTGGAACACCTGGATGTGCGCTGTGAGCTCAGCGAACGCGACCTTGAACAGATCCCGACGCACGGGCCGGTAGTGATCGTCGCCAACCATCCGCTTGGCGCGCTGGACGGCCTGGCGCTGCTGGCGGCGGTATCGCAGGTGCGGCGCGACGTGAAAATCGTTGCCAACCGCATGCTGATGATGCTGGAGCCCATCAACAACCTGATGCTGCCGGTGGATAACATGGGCAACCGCACCAGCCGCGAGCAGCTGACGCGCATGCAGCAGCATCTCGACAACCAGGGCGCGCTGATTATCTTCCCGGCCGGTGAAGTCTCGCGCCTGTCCAGCCGCGGCGTGCGTGACCGTCACTGGCACCACAGTTTTCTGCGCCTCGCCGCCCGCGCCCGCGCGCCGCTGGTACCGGTGCACGTGGTGGGACGTAACAGCCTGGCGTTTTACGCCGCGGCGAAGGTGGCGGCACCGCTGGCGCTGCTGATGCTGGTGCGCGAAATGTTCCGCCAGCGCGGCACGCGCATCAAACTGCATATCGGCGAGCAGATTCCTTTCGCCAACTGGCACGATGGCCATACGCCGGGCAAAGAGCTGGCGAAGCGGCTGCGCAAGCATCTGTACCGCATCGGCCAGGGACGACGCGGTCTGTTTCTCACCGAAGCCGCCATCGCCCGCCCGGAAGATCGCGCTGAGCTGAAAAAAGCGTTGCTGGAGAGTGAACGGCTCGGGACGCTGCCGGACGGCAAACAGATCTATTTGTGGCGGCGCAACGGGGCCAGCTGGGTACCGCTGCTGCGTGAACTGGGCCGGCTGCGCGAAATCGCCTTCCGCGCGGTGGGCGAGGGCAGCGGCCGGCGGCGCGATCTCGACAAGTATGACGATGATTACTATCACCTGATTTTGTGGGATGACGAGGCGCTGGAGATTGTCGGTGCCTACCGCTTTATTCCCGGCGCCGAGCAGCTGGCGCGGCGCGGGCTGCAGGGCATCTACAGCGACAGCCTGTTCCACTATGACGAGCGCATGCTGCCGATTATTCAGCAGGGGCTGGAACTGGGACGCAGCTTCATTCAGCCGGCCTACTGGGGCAAGCGCGGGCTGGATTATTTATGGATGGGCATCGGCGCTTACATTGCGCGCTATCCGCAGACGCGCTACCTGTTTGGCCCGGTATCAATCTCCGGCACCATGCCGCTGGCGGCGCGCGATCTGCTGGTGGCATTTTACCGTCTCTACTTTCCGACCGATCTGCCGCTGGCGAAATCGCGCCGCCCTTATCCGGCGTCGCTGCCGGAGGTGCTGGCGCAGTTCACCGGCGATAACTATGCCGACGATTTGCGGCGTCTCAAACATTTGCTGGCTAATCTCGGTACCGCGATTCCGACGCTGTACAAACAGTATTCGGAAGTGTGCGAGCCGGGCGGCGTGCAGTTTATCGATTTCGGCAGCGATCCGGATTTCAATCACTGCATTGATGGTCTGGTGCTGGTCGATCTGTCACGCGTGAAACCCGCACGTTATGAGCGCTATATCGGCATGCATTTAACCTGAACGCGCCAGATGACGTCAGTTAATGCCACCTGACAGCACGCCGCCGGAGAATCTCCGCGCGGCGTGCTGTCAACTTTGCGCAATAAATCCACTATCCCACTGAACATTTTCTCGCCACTGCCGATAACCACACTACCAACTTTTGTCTGCGGATGATTTGCGCTTGTAAGCGATGCGCTTTTGCGTTTAAGTCTGCCTGAAGATTAAGAATTATCTTAACTGCGCATCGAGACCAGGCCAGCATAGGCGAACAACAATGAACAATAACTCTGACGTAATGTACCGGCTACTGGTGCAGAGCGTGGTGGATTACGCCATCTACATGATTAAGCCGGATGGCACGGTGGCTAACTGGAACATCGGGGCGCAACGCGCCAAAGGCTATACCCCCGAAGAGATTGTCGGGAAGAATTTTGCGCTGTTTTACAGTGAAGAGGATCGGCGCAACGGCGCGCCGCAGCGCGGTCTGGCCATCGCCACCGCCACCGGGCGCTATGAAACCGAAGGCTGGCGCTATCGCAAGGGCGGCAGCGCCTTCTGGGCGCACGTGGTGATTGACGCCATCCGCGATGAGTACGGCGAACTGCTGGGCTTTGCCAAAATCACCCGCGACTGCACTGAACAGCAGGCGCAGCAGCGTAAACAACAGGAACAGGAGCAGCGTTTCCGTTTATTGGTTGAAGGCGTAACGGACTACGCCATCTACATGCTCGACCTTGACGGCAACGTCGAAAACTGGAACGCCGGTGCGCAGCGCGCCAAAGGCTACGTGGCCGAAGAGATTGTCGGTCAGCACTTCTCGCGCTTCTACAGCGCACAGGATCGCCTGAACCATATCCCGGAACGCAACCTGACCACCGCGTTTAAAACCGGTCGCTTTGAAGACGAAGGCTGGCGCTATCGCAAAGATGGCAGCGCCTTTTGGGCGCATGTGATCATCGACGCGATTCGCGATGACGCCGGCAAACTGATCGGCTATGCCAAAATCACCCGCGACTGCACCGAACAGCAGGCGCTGCTGCGCAAGCAGCGTGAATACGAGAAAACCTTCCGCCTGTTAGTGGAAGGCGTGACGGATTACGCCATCTACATGCTGGATTTACAGGGCCGGGTGGTGAACTGGAACGCCGGCGCGCAGCGCGCCAAAGGCTACATGGCTGACGAGATCGTGGGCCAGCACTTCTCCGTGTTCTACGGCTCACCGGAACGTCAGGCGCGCACGCCGGATGCCAATCTGGGCATCGCGCTGAAAACCGGTCGCTTTGAGGACGAGGGCTGGCGCTACCGCAAAGACGGCTCGGCCTTCTGGGCGCATGTGGTGATTGACGCGATTCATGATGAAGAGGGCAAAATGATCGGCTTTGCCAAGATCACCCGCGACGTCACCGAGCGGCGTGAGCACGAGCAGCAGCTGCTGCGCGCGCGCGATCTGGCGCAGGCGCAGAGCGCCAAAATGTCGGAGCTTTCCGGCTTCCTCGACACCATCATCAGCAACATTCCCTCCTGCGTGATCGTCGAAGACGCCATCAGCCGCGAAATCCTGATGGTCAATGACAAAGCCGAGCAGCTGTTTGGCTTCAGTAAGTCGCTGATTATGCATAAGCGGCCGCACGAATGTATGTCGGCGGAACTGAGTGATTACTTCAACAGCCTGGCGGATATCGCGCTGCGCAGCGAAGGCATTCACGCGCGCGAGCAGCTGTTACTGACCGCCGGCGGTGAGCGGGTGCTGCACACCCGCGCCACTACCATCAGCGGCAAAGACATGCGGCAGAATTACGTGATGCTGATTGTGGAAGACGTCACCGATCAGCGCGAAGCCGATGCGCGCATTCGTCACATGGCGCATCACGATAATCTTACCAGCCTGCCGAACCGCATCCTGTTTCGCCAGAAGCTGAGCGAGGCGCTGCGTGTCGATCAGCAGCAGGGCCAGACCAGCGCCACGCTGTGTCTCGATCTGGATAACTTCAAGAACGTGAACGATGCGCTGGGGCATCAGATCGGTGACGATCTGCTGCGGGTGGTGGCGAAGCGGTTGCGCAGCGTACTGCGCGATCAGGACACGCTGGCGCGCATCGGCGGCGATGAGTTTGCCATCGTGCTGCCCAACGTGCGGAATGCCGATGAGGCTGCGATTGTGGCGCAGCGCCTGATCGAGGCGATCCGCCCGCCGGTGAATGTTGAAGGCCACAACCTGTCGGTCGGGCTGAGCGTCGGCATTGCGCTGACCTCGCAGGCCACCAATACGCCGGAACATATGCTGCGCTGCGCCGACATGGCGCTGTATGAAGCCAAGCGTAACGGCCGTAACCGCTATGAGCACTTTACGCTGGAGATGGATAATGTGGCGCGTAGCCGCCGGGTGATCGAGAACGATCTGCGCGAGGCGATCACCGGACGGCAGCTCAAGCTCTACTATCAGCCGATCACCAACGAAACCGGCATCATTGGCTATGAGGCGCTGATGCGCTGGCATCATCCGATCAAAGGATTGATCATGCCGAATGACTTCATTCCGATTGCCGAAGAGACCGGGCTGATCCACATGCTCGGCGCCTATGCGCTGTACGAAGCCTGCCGCGAAGCGCAGAGCTGGGAAACCGAACAGTCGGTCTCGGTCAACCTGTCGCCGCTGCAGTTTAAGAACAGCTCGCTGGTGTCGGTGGTGGAGGGCGCGCTGCGCGAATCCGGCCTGGCGCCGCATCGGCTGGAGGTGGAGATCACCGAATCGGTGCTGCTGGATGATACGCTCGGCAATATCCGCACGCTGCAGAGCCTGAAAACGCTGGGCGTGCAGATTGCGCTCGACGACTTCGGCACCGGCTACTCGTCGCTCAGCTATCTGCGTTCGTTCCCGTTCGATAAGATCAAAATCGACAAGTCATTTATCAATGATATGGGCGACAGCCGCGAGGCGCTGGCGATCATCCGCGCGATTACCGGCATGAGCCGCAGCCTGGATATTCAGATCACTGCAGAGGGCGTGGAGAGTAATGAGCAGTTTGTCCGCCTGCGCGAAGAGGGCTGTACGCTGTTCCAGGGCTACCTGTTTGGCCGGCCACAGCCGTCGGAGCTCAGACTGAAAGCGCTGGAGTAAGCACAAAAAAACGCCCGACAGGGTCGGGCGTTGTGCATGCTGCTGTGCATAATCTTTATTATTTTTACTGGCCGTGACCTTCGACGTTCATGCGGCCCAGGTCTTTGTCCACCAGGAACAGACCTTCGCCTTTGTTGCCCACCAGCGCCAGTTTGTCCAGCACGGTTTTAAACAGCTTCTCTTCTTCGTGCTGCTCGGCAACGTACCACTGCAGGAAGTTAAAGGTGGAGTAATCCTGCGAAGTCAGCGCGGCGTGCACCAGCTCGTTGATTTTGCTGGTGATCAGCTGCTCGTGCTTCAGCGCTTCTTCCAGTACGTCATTCAGCGAAGTCCAGCTTACCGCCGGTGCGGCGATGCTGCCCAGCACCGGCAGTGAACCGGCATCGCTGACGTAGTCAAACAGCTTCTGCATATGCTGCATCTCTTCGCGCGAGTGCATTTTCAGGAAGGAGGCGGCACCTTCGAAGCCTTTATCGCTGCACCAGGCGCTCATCTGCAGATAGAGGTTGGCGGAGAAGAATTCGAGGTTAAGCTGGTCGTTCAGGCGTGAGGTCATTTCAGCGGTTAACATGGCTGAGTCCTTTTTAATTTGTCAGGTGAAGTACGGCGAATTATGCATCAATCTATACTTTTTTGTGAAGGTTTTTTCGTAAAAAATTTGAATTTATCTTATTGATTATAAATGGAATTATTCCGCTAGTTGAATGCGAAGAATTCTCAACTTTGACTAATTTTCATTCACAGTCCGCAGCACTGTTTTAGTGCAGCTGCGTTGCCAGCTGGCGGTGCAGCGCACAACCGCACCGATCACTTCTTCGCCAGTCAACCCGCCGATAAAATAAGCACTGGCGCAACCAGCAATAAACCTGGCACGGCGATATAAACGCTTATTCCGGCTGCTGCTTGTTACTGAACAAAATTAGCCATAGCGAAATTAAAGAAAGTGCGCGTTGGCATAAATCCTGCTTGGTTAATAGTTCCGTATATTGCAACTACGTCTGGCAGAAATAGGGCGAGCAGGAGAAAAGATGTCTGAAGAAAAAATCATGGCCGCGCCACAAACGGTCACGGCGAGCGCCGGAAATTATCTCGCGCTGATACTGGCAATACTGTTTTTTTCCGGTTTGCTTTATAAGGTCGAAGGCTTTAGCTGGCTGGGCGCGTTTGATTTCACCACGCTGGGCGGCAGTTTTGGCACCATCAAAGAGTCAGGTTCCACCTTTCTCGGCGCCGGTGGCATCAGCGCCAAAGCCGGCTTCCTGTTCGCGCTGTCGCTGGCACCCACTGTGATGCTGGCGCTGGGCGTGCTGGAGATTTTCACCCACTACGGCGCGATTCGTGCCGCCCACACGCTACTGACGCCACTGCTGAAACCGCTGATGGGGTTGCCGGGACGCTGCGGCCTGGCGCTGATTACCGATCTGCAAAGTACCGATGCCGGCGCGGCGCTCACCAAAGAGATGGCGGATCAGCAGCAAATCGGTAAAAAAGAGCTGGTGGTGATGAGCGCCTGGCAATATTCCGGTGCCGGACTGATCAATAATTATTTTGCCATTGGCTCGGCGCTATTTGCGTCCATGAGTGCACCAATCATTATTCCGCTGCTGCTGATGTTTGTGCTGAAATTCGTCGGTGCGGCATTTGTCCGTTTTGTGTTAAACAGTGTTTATAAGAAGGATTTTGCTGATGTCAAATAATGTACAGACGCGGGTCAATAATAATCCGTTTGATATTTTTATTGTCGGCGCGCGTAAAGGCTTCCATATTGCTATTCACAATCTGATGCCCAATGTGGTGATGGCCTATGTGCTGGCGGAAGTGCTGAATCTGCTCGGCATCATGCAGTTTCTTGGCCATGCGTTTGCACCGCTGATGGGGATTTTCGGTTTGCCCGGCGAGGCGATCACCGTGCTGCTGACCGCATGGCTTTCATCCTCGGCCAGCGTTGGCGTGGCGGTGAGCCTGATGGCGAAAGGCCTGCTGAGCGGTACCGACATCACTATCCTCGCACCGGCAATTTTTCTTATGGGTTCGCAGTTGCAGTACATGGGCCGCCTGCTGGGCGTCGCCGATGTGCCGAAAAAATACTGGCCGCTGCTGATGCTCACCAGCATTATCAATGCGGTTATCGCTATGTTCGTGATGCGTTTTTTTGTTTAGGAGCGAAACGGTGTCCAGAGTTCTCGATCACTACCATTTTCTGCATGAAATCCCCGAGCTGGGGTTTCAGGAAGTTAAAACCTCGGCCTACATCGCCGGCCAGCTGGAACAGGCTGGCATTAAGGCCACGCGCGGCATCAACCAGACCACCGGCATCGTGGCAGAAATCGACAGCGGCGTGCCGGGCCCGGTGCTGGCATTGCGCGCCGACATGGATGCGCTCGGGCACGTGATCGACGGCGTTGCCTGCGCCCGCCATACCTGCGGCCATGACGGCCACTCGTCGGTGGTGCTGACCGCCGCGCAGGAGCTGCTGCAGGAAGGCGCTATTAAAAAAGGGCGGCTGAAGCTGCTGTTCCAGCCGGCTGAAGAGCTGGGTGCCGGCGCGCTGGCGATGATTGAGGGCGGCGCGCTGGATGACGTGGAGATGATCCTCGGCTTCCATTTGCGCCCGCTGGAGGAGTGCCAGGTCGGGCAGGCGACGCCTGCGGTGATCTATTCAGCGTGCAGCACGCTGGAGGCCACCATTAAAGGCGTACCGGCCCATGCCGCGCGACCGCATCTGGGCGTCAACGCACTTGATGCAGCAGTCCAGGCGGTGCAGGCGGTGAACAGCATTCATCTGGCACCGGGCCTCACCTGGAGCGTGAAAGCGACGCGCTTTTTGTGCGACGCCGGCGTGACCAACTCGGTGCCGGACGAGGCGCGCGTTGTGTGGGATCTGCGTTCGCAGGAGAACGCGCCGATGGAACTGCTTAAAGAGAAAGTCAGCCAGGCGATTCAGCACAGCGTGGCCGCGCTGGGCGCAACCGCTGAAGTGGTGGTGCTGAAAGAGATGCCGGCGGCGGAAATTGATGCCGATGCCACCGCGCTGCTGAGCGCCGCGATTGTCGATGTGCTCGGCGAGCAGGGATTACTGGCGGCGAAAACCACGCCGGGTAGCGAGGATTTCTTCTACTATCCGGTGAAAAATCCGCAGGTGAAAGCCGGTTTCTGGGGGCTGGGAACCAATCTGGTGCCGGGACTGCACCATCCGCAGATGCGCTTTGAGCTGAGTTCGCTGGAGATCGGTGTGAAAATCTTCAAGGCGGCAGTGGTGCGCATGCTGGGGTAACGCGCCTCAGCGAGCGCCCGCGCCCACGGTCTGATTCCACACCATCTCATCGAGCAAAATTGAGCTGTGCTGGCTGGTCTCAATCACCATTGAGACCGGCTTCATGCCGGCGAAGCAGAACACTTCGTGGCGCTTTTTGCTGGCGTTCAGGCGACGAAACGCCACGATGCGTCCGGCACGGTTGTAGAAGCGCACTTCGCTAAAGTAGGTGTTGAGACCGATGTAGCTCAGCACTAAGTCGTGCAGCGGCGGCAGATCAAACTTCACCAGTGTCTGCCGCTCAATCACCAGCGCGCACTTGTCACTGTCGGCGTGATACGGTGCTAACGACACCGCGCCCCGGCGGGCGGTGACCGACAGCGCGGCGTCCAGCATGTACGGATACTCCGGGACAAAATGCTGACCGGCAGAAAAACCGGGGCGCGGCGTGAGCAGATAATGCAGGTGCGCCGGCAGGCTGCTGCGGGAAAAATCAGCGCGGCCGGTGGCAGGCAGCACTGGGTTATCCGGCGCGTTGATCAGCAGCATCTCGCCGGGTTTGCAGTACATCTGCGCGGGCGACGCCAGGGCGGCGTTTCGGTGCGACGGGCTGTAGGTATGTGGGTTAAGCTGTAGAGTCATTTTGCTGTCCTTGCCGGGGTGACGGTTCCGGACAGGCATTCTCAGCCAGGCATCGCTTAGTGTTTACAAGACATGTCCTGAACTGCGCGAGCATCGTCTCATCCTGCCGCAGATTCCCCCGCCTGCTGAAATATTGTATGCTATGCCGCCTCAATGCTGATGGGATAACCGGACTGCCGCCAATGTAGATCGCACACACCCTGCTGTGACCCGACGCGCATGCGTCGCCATTGGCACCGTTATCCGCCGGACTGGCTCCGGAATGATTTATTCGCAGCGCGCCGCTCGCGCGTTGCCCTGAAGAAGAATTCACTCATGTCTATTGCTCCCTTTTTAGAAGAAGTGGCGCGCCGCCGGACCTTTGCGATCATCTCGCACCCGGACGCCGGTAAAACCACAATCACCGAAAAAGTCCTGCTGTTCGGACAGGCGATCCAGACCGCCGGTACCGTTAAAGGTCGCGGCTCCAGCCAGCATGCCAAATCAGACTGGATGGAGATGGAGAAGCAGCGCGGTATCTCCATCACCACCTCGGTGATGCAGTTCCCCTATCGCGACAGCCTGGTTAATCTGCTGGATACCCCCGGGCACGAAGACTTCTCGGAAGATACCTACCGTACGCTGACGGCGGTGGACTGCTGCCTGATGGTGATCGACGCCGCGAAAGGGGTTGAGGATCGTACCCGCAAGCTGATGGAAGTGACCCGTCTGCGCGACACGCCGATCATCACCTTTATGAACAAACTGGACCGCGACATTCGCGATCCGATGGAACTGCTGGATGAGGTCGAGAGCGAGCTGAAAATCGCCTGTGCGCCGATCACCTGGCCGATTGGCTGCGGCAAGCTGTTCAAAGGCGTTTATCACCTCTACAACGATGAAACTTACCTGTATCAGAGCGGCAAAGGCCACACGATTCAGGAAGTGCGCGTGGTAAAAGGGCTGGCGAACCCGGAACTGGACGCGGCCGTCGGCGAAGAGCTGGCGCAGCAGTTGCGCGACGAGCTGGAGCTGGTGCAGGGCGCATCGCACGAGTTCGACAAAGAGCTGTTCCTGAGCGGCGAAATCACGCCGGTGTTCTTTGGTACCGCGCTGGGCAACTTTGGCGTCGATCACATGCTGGATGGTCTGGTTGCCTGGGCGCCGGCGCCCATGCCGCGCCAGACCGATACCCGCAAAGTCGAAGCCAAAGAGGAGAAGTTCAGCGGCTTCGTGTTTAAGATTCAGGCCAACATGGACCCGAAACACCGTGACCGCGTGGCCTTTATGCGCGTGGTATCCGGCAAATATGAGAAGGGCATGAAACTGCGTCAGGTGCGCACCGGTAAAGATGTGGTGATCTCCGATGCGCTGACCTTCATGGCGGGCGACCGTTCGCACGTTGAGGAAGCTTATCCGGGCGATATCATCGGCCTGCATAACCACGGCACCATCCAGATTGGCGACACCTTCACCCAGGGCGAAACCATGAAGTTCACCGGTATTCCGAACTTCGCCCCGGAACTGTTCCGTCGCATTCGTCTGCGCGATCCGCTGAAGCAGAAACAGCTGCTGAAAGGGCTGGTCCAGCTGTCGGAAGAGGGCGCCGTGCAGGTGTTCCGTCCGGTGCACAACAACGATCTGATCGTGGGTGCGGTGGGCGTGCTGCAGTTTGATGTGGTCGTGGCGCGTCTCAAGAGCGAGTACAACGTTGAGGCGATTTACGAGGCCATCAACGTGTCGACCGCCCGCTGGGTTGAGTGCAGCGACGCGAAGAAGTTCGACGACTTCCAGCGCAAAAACGAGATCAACCTGGCGCTCGATGGCGGTGACAACCTCACCTATATCGCCCCGACCATGGTCAACCTCAACATCACGCAGGAGCGCTATCCTGACGTGACCTTCCGTAAAACGCGCGAGCACTAAGTTCGCCGTCTTCACCGGGCTGCTGCTTTCTGCCGCCCGGTTTTCTCCGATACAGACTCCTCTTAATTGCGCTGCGGTTATCGCTTTTTGGCGATATATCAACCACAAAAGCCAGCAAAAGCTGTAATCCCTACTATGATTATTCTGTCGGACGAGAAAACGGACCTGTGGGTCTGATTACGTCCATCACGCAGCAACGTGGTGTGTTGCTGGCGCATTCGCGGTTGCGAGTGGGTTAACTGATAGAAGGATGATATCGATGAATAAGACTAAGATTGCTAAAACCCTGATTGCTGCACTGGCCGGTACTGCGCTGTTAAGCGGCGCGGCAATGGCGGCTGATACCAGCAGCAGCGCGGGTTCCAAAATCGATAGTTCTATGAAAAAAGTCGATGGCTTTATGGATGACAGCGGCATCACCGCCAAAGCCAAAGCCGCGCTGGTGGACGATGAAGCGATTAAAAGTACGGATATCTCCGTCAAAACGCAGCAGGGCGTGGTGACGCTGAGCGGTTTTGTCACCTCGCAGGACCAGGCCGAGAAGGCTGTGGCGCTGGTGCAGAAGGTGGAAGGGGTTAAATCCGTCAGCGACAAACTACACGTCAGAGACAGCAAACAGAGTTCATTGAAAGGTTATGCAGGTGATGCAGCAACCACCAGTGAAATAAAAGCTAAACTTTTAGCAGATGACATTGTGCCATCGCGCAACGTGAAGGTGGAAACCACCGATGGCGTGGTACAGCTGTCCGGGGAAGTGGCGAATCAGGCCCAGTCCGATCGGGCTGAGAAGATCGCCAAAGCCATTGAAGGCGTGAAAAGCGTGAAGAATGACCTCAAGGTGAAATCTTAACGCAACCGGAACGGCATCACCAACGGTGCCGTTTCGTATTAAAAACAGTGATGTGAAGAATAAGCAGTTCGATTTTCACTATGGTAAAGGAGAGGCTTATGTTTCGTTGGGGTATTATCTTTCTGGTCATCGCTCTGATTGCTGCAGCATTAGGTTTTGGCGGTCTGGCGGGTACGGCAGCATGGGCAGCTAAAATTGTCTTTATTGTCGGTATTATTCTGTTCCTCGTGAGCCTGTTTACCGGGCGCAAACGACCCTGACCCACTGCGTTAACCATGTTAACCCGCTAGTCACATAAAGCGGAGGCCAGTCATTGCCACCATTGAAGGTGCGCCGCGACGATTGCAGGATGCGGTTGGTCAGGGAACGACAATGACTGGTTCTCCGGGATGCTGATTGAGCGCCTCCCTCAGAGCAGCAAACACTGAGGGACATCCATTGGGAATACGCATCCCGGTGTCGCTGGACACCTTTGAGCCACTGGCACTCACGCCATTCAAATCCAAAAAAATCGCGCTGGTCTGCGAAGGCGGCGGGCAACGCGGCATCTTCACGGCGGGCGTACTGGATGAATTTCAGCGCGCAGGCTTCAACCCCTTTCAGTTGATGCTCGGCACCTCAGCCGGGGCACAAAACCTCTCAGCCTTCGTCTGTGCTCAGCCCGGTTATGCGCGGCGCGTGATTACCCGATACACCACCAGTAAACTGTTTTTCGATCCGCTGCGTTTTGTGCGCGGAGGCCACCTGATCGATCTTGACTGGCTAGTGGATATCACTAAACAGGAGTTCCCGCTGGCGCTGAGCAGCGCCGAAAGCCTGTTTGCCAAAGGCAGCGAATTTTACATGTGCGCCTGCCGCAGCGATGATTACAGCGCGCAGTATTTCAATCCCACCAACCTGACCTGGCATGACATCATTAAGGCTTCCAGCGCGATCCCCGGTTTCTACCGCAGCGGCGTGTTGATGGATGGCGTGAGCTATCTCGACGGCGGCATCAGCGACGCCATTCCGGTGCGCGAAGCGGCGCGGCGTGGCGCCGATACCATTGTGGTGATCCGTACCGTGCCGTCACAGATGGCGTATACGCCGAAGTGGTTTAAACGCATGGAGCGCTGGCTGAGCGACAGCGCCCTGCAGCCAATGATCAATATTCTGCATCAGCACGAAGAGAGCTACCGCCAGATTCAGCAGTTTATTGAACAGCCGCCGGATAATCTGCGCATCATTGAAATCTTTCCGCCAAAGCCGCTGGCCAGCATGGCGCTGGGCAGTCGTCTGGCGTCACTGAATCAGGATTATCATCTGGGCCGCCGCAGCGGGCGCTATTTCCTGGCGACGCTGGGCCAGTGGCTGAGCGATGCTGAACCGCTGGCGCGACCGATTGCCGTGACGCCGCCAGCCGCCGTCGCCAACGCGCCGGATAACCGGCCGGTCAGCACGCCGCCGCTGGCGGGTAATGACGCCGATTACGATGCAGGATCGCTGGCATGAGATTTATCGACACCCACTGCCACTTTGATTTTCCGCCATTTGTCACCGCTGCCGAACACAGTATCGCGCAGGCGGCGCAGGCGGGTGTGGAACGCATCATCGTGCCGTGCGTGGATGCCAGCCGTTTTGCCGTGGTGAGCCAGCTGGCACAGCAGCATCCGGCGCTGTATAGCGCGCTCGGGCTGCACCCGATCAATATTGCACAACATCAGGATGACGATCTCGATCGCCTTGAGCAGCACCTGCAAACGCCGGATGTAAAACGCGTGGCGATCGGGGAGATCGGGCTGGATCTGTATATGGAAGCGCCGGATTTTGCGCGGCAAACCCGGCTGCTGGAGGCGCAGCTGAAGCTGGCAAAGCGCTATGATTTGCCGGTGATCCTGCATTCGCGACGTACGCACGATCAGCTGGCGCAGTATCTGCGCCGTCACGACGTGCCGCGACGCGGCGTGGTGCACGGCTTTGCCGGCAGCCAGCAGCAGGCGGAGCGTTTCATCGCCCTTGGCTACGCGATTGGTGTCGGCGGCACCATTACCTATGCGCGCGCCAGCAAAACCCGCCACACCATCGCCAGCCTGCCATTGCAGGCGCTGCTGCTGGAAACCGATGCGCCGGATATGCCGCTGCACGGTTTTCAGGGCCAGCCCAATCGCCCGGAGCGCGCGCGTAATGTGTTCGAAGTATTGTGCCAGCTGCGCCCGGAACCGCCCGATGAGATCGCCAATGCGCTGTGGCACAACAGCCTGCGTTTGTTCGCGCTGCCGGATTGAGTATTGATCCTGCGCCTGCCGTCACCTCACTTCATCTAATAGGGCCGTCACGGTTAATGGCCGTTGCAATTTTGCCAGCGGCACAATTTATTGCGCGATGAATCGCGTCGCTGCAAACCCTCTGCCACTTCTGATGATGTGCTGACAACTCCCGCTCTGTCGCAAATTAACTACGCTTTAACGATATCCGATACCTTTTTGCGGCAACATTTGTGATAATAATCACAATCGCATCATGCCGCGCTGTTCGGCAAAATAGCGATTTAATGTGATTAAAATCGCTAAATGCATGTATATCAGAGCGCGGTTTCCTTTTCCTTGTGACAAACCTCGCAATTCCACGCGGCGTGGGTTGTTATAATTATCACATTCTCCGGTGAGCAGATTTCACCGGCCTGACTTTGGAGAGCACCATGACCGATCTGAACGCGGCCGCGCAGCGCGCGCTGCAACTGATGGACCTGACCACCCTGAATGAAGACGACACCGATGAAAAAGTGATCGCGCTGTGCCATCAGGCGAAATCACCAGCCGGTAACACGGCGGCGATCTGTATCTATCCGCGCTTTATCCCGATTGCACGTAAAACGCTGCGCGAGCAGGGCACGCCAGAAATTCGTATCGCGACCGTCACTAATTTCCCGCACGGTAACGACGACATCGACATCGCGCTGGCGGAAACCCGTGCGGCAATCGCCTATGGCGCGGATGAAGTTGACGTGGTGTTCCCGTACCGCGCGCTGATTGCCGGTAATCGTGACGTCGGCTTTGCGCTGGTAAAAGCCTGTAAAGAGGCCTGCGCGGCGGCGAACGTACTGCTGAAAGTGATCATCGAAACCGGCGAGCTGAAAGAGGAAGCGCTGATTCGTGCAGCGTCCGAAATCGCGATCGATGCCGGCGCGGATTTCATCAAAACCTCTACCGGTAAAGTGCCGGTCAACGCCACGCCAGAGGTGGCGGCGATCATGATGCAGGTAATCCGTGACAAAGGCGTGCAGCAGCAGGTGGGCTTCAAACCGGCTGGCGGCGTACGCACGGCGGAAGATGCCGCTATCTACCTGCAGCTGGCCGACGATATCCTCGGCAGCGGCTGGGCGGATGCGCGTCATTTCCGCTTCGGCGCTTCCAGCCTGTTAGCCAGCCTGCTGAATACCCTGGGGCACGCTACGGCGACCAGCAAAGCCGGTTATTAATCCACGCGGTCGCCAAAATGGCGGCCCACGGTGTTACTGCCGTCAGGTGCGCATTGCTGCGCAGCTGGCGGCTGTCATTCAGCGATACATCGCTTTTCCGGGGAGGCAACCTTGTTCCTGCCACAAGAAATTATTCGTAAAAAACGCGACGGCCAGCCGCTGAGCGAAGCGGAAATCCGCTTTTTCATCAATGGCGTGCGTGATAACAGCGTGTCTGAAGGGCAAATCGCCGCGCTGGCGATGACGATTTATTTTCATGACATGAACCTGGAAGAGCGCGTGGCGCTGACCATGGCGATGCGCGATTCCGGCACGGTGCTCAACTGGCAGGCGCTGAATCTCAACGGACCGATTGTTGATAAACATTCGACCGGCGGCGTGGGCGATGTCACTTCGCTGATGCTGGGGCCGATGGTGGCGGCCTGCGGCGGCTACGTGCCGATGATTTCCGGGCGCGGCCTCGGCCACACCGGCGGCACGCTGGATAAGCTGGAAGCCATTCCCGGCTTCGATATCTTCCCCAGCGACGATCGCTTCCGTCAGATCATCAAACAGGTCGGCGTTGCCATTATCGGTCAGACCAATTCGCTGGCGCCGGCGGATAAGCGGTTCTACGCCACGCGCGATATCACCGCCACTGTGGATTCTATTCCGCTGATCACCGCCTCGATCCTCGCCAAAAAATTAGCCGAAGGATTAGACGCGCTGGTGATGGATGTCAAAGTCGGATCCGGGGCGTTTATGCCAACCTTTGAGGCCTCGCAGCAGCTGGCGCAGGCGATTGTCGGCGTCGCCAACGGCGCGGGATGCAAAACCACCGCGCTGCTCACCGACATGAATCAGGTGCTGGCATCGAGCGCCGGTAATGCGCTGGAAGTGCGCGAAGCAGTGCATTTCCTCACCGGTGAGGCGCGCAATCCGCGGCTGCTGGAGGTCACGCTGGCGCTGTGCGCTGAGATGCTGATCTCCGGCAAACTGGCGGCGAACGAAGCCGAAGCGCGGCAAAAACTGCAGCAGGTGCTGGATAACGGTAAAGCGGCTGAGGTGTTTGCACGCATGGTGGCGGCGCAGAACGGCCCGACGGATTTCATCGAGCAGATGGACCGCTACCTGCCGGCACCGATGCTGAGCAAAGCGGTGTACGCCGATCGTCCCGGCATCGTCAGCGCCATGGACACGCGGGCGCTGGGCATGGCGGTGGTGGCGCTGGGCGGTGGCCGTCAGCGCGCCAGCGACAGCATTGATTACAGCGTGGGCCTCAGCGACATGATCACGCTGGGCAGTGAGGTCAATGCGCAGCAGCCGCTGGCGGTGATTCATGCCGCATCGGAAGCACAGTGGCAGCAGGCCGCTGCGGCAGTGAAAGCGGCGATAACGCTCAGCGACCACGCTCCGGAGGCCACGCCGGTAGTGTATCGCCGCATCAGCGAATAGTGGCGTAACTGCGTGCCAGGCAGCGGCCGTTCGGGTATACTGATCTGATCGCTTTTTTTTGACTTGTCATCGCGCTATGGCGCAGGAGACTTGCATGAAACGTGCTTTTATTATGGTTCTCGACTCCTTCGGGATCGGTTCCAGCAAAGACGCCGATAAATTCGGTGATGAAGGATCGGATACGCTCGGCCATATCGCCGAAGCGTGCTTTGAAGGCCGCGCCAATGAAGGCCGCGAAGGTCCGCTGCATCTGCCCAACATGACCGCGCTCGGCCTTGGCAAAGCGGCGGAACTCTCTACCGGCCGCTTCCCGCCGGGACTGGATCCGCAGGCGGAAATCATCGGCGCGTACGCCTACGCCAGCGAACTCTCTTCGGGCAAAGATACGCCGTCCGGCCACTGGGAAATCGCCGGGGTGCCGGTGCTGTTTGACTGGGGCTACTTCAGCGACAAAGAGAACAGCTTCCCGCAGGAACTGCTGGATACGCTGGTCAAACGCGCCGATCTGCCGGGCTACCTCGGCAACTGCCACTCCTCCGGCACGGTAATTCTTGACCAGCTGGGCGAGGAGCACATGAAAAGCGGCAAGCCGATTTTCTACACCTCGGCAGATTCGGTATTCCAGATTGCCTGTCATGAAGAGACCTTTGGCCTCGATCGCCTGTACGCGCTGTGTGAAATCGCGCGTGAAGAGCTGACCAACGGCGGCTATAACATTGGCCGCGTAATCGCGCGTCCGTTTGTCGGCGATAAAGCCGGTAACTTCCAGCGCACCGGTAACCGTCACGATCTGGCGGTCGAACCACCGGCACCGACCATGCTGAAAAAGCTGGTGGATGAGAAGGGCGGCGAAGTGATTTCAGTGGGTAAAATCGCTGATATCTACGCGGAGCAGGGCATCACGCAAAAGGTCAAAGCCACCGGTCTGGATGCGCTGTTTGATGCCACTATTGAGCAGATGAAGAAGGCGCCGGACAACTCGATAGTGTTCACCAACTTCGTCGATTTTGACTCGACCTGGGGCCATCGCCGCGATATCGCCGGTTATGCCGGTGGGCTGGAGCTGTTTGACCGTCGTCTGCCGGAGCTGATGGCGCTGGTGAAAGAGGGCGATATCCTGATCCTCACCGCTGACCACGGCTGCGATCCGAGCTGGCATGGCACCGAGCACACGCGCGAGCACATCCCGATTCTGATCTACGGTCCAGAAGTAAAACCGGGCTCGCTGGGTTACCGCGATACCTTCGCCGATATCGGCCAGACCATCGCCAGCTATTTTGGCCTGTCCAGCATGGACTACGGCAAAAGCTTGCTGTAAAACAGCCACCACTTTTTGATAAGGAAGAACAACAATGGCAACTCCTCATATTAATGCCGAAATGGGCGATTTCGCGGACGTGGTGCTGATGCCAGGCGATCCGCTGCGTGCAAAACACATTGCCGAGACTTTCCTCGACGATGTGGTCGAAGTGAACAACGTACGCGGCATGCTGGGCTTCACCGGGACTTACAAAGGCCGCAAAATCTCCGTGATGGGCCACGGTATGGGTATTCCATCCTGCTCGATCTACACCAAAGAGCTGATCACCGATTTCGGCGTGAAGAAGATCATTCGTGTGGGTTCCTGCGGTGCCGTGCGTGCAGACGTGAAACTGCGTGATGTGGTGATTGGTATGGGTGCCTGCACCGATTCAAAAGTTAACCGCATGCGTTTCAAAGATCACGATTTTGCCGCCATCGCGGATTTCGACATGGTGCGTAACGCGGTTGACGCGGCTAAAGCGCTGGGCGTGGACGCGCGCGTCGGTAACATCTTCTCCGCTGATTTGTTCTATACGCCGGACCCGCAGATGTTCGACGTGATGGAGAAGTACGGCATTCTCGGTGTGGAGATGGAAGCGGCCGGCATCTACGGTGTGGCGGCAGAGTTTGGTGCCAAAGCGCTGACCATCTGTACCGTGTCGGATCATATCCGTACGCACGAGCAAACCACCGCGGCAGAGCGTCAGACCACGTTCAACGATATGATTAAGATCGCGCTGGAGTCGGTGCTGCTGGGGGATTGATTTTCCTCGCTCTTCCTTCGCCCTCACCCTAACCCTCTCCCGCCCGCGGGAGAGGGGACCGATCGGGCAACGGTTAATGCCCGGTCATCGCCCCGTCCCGCATTCCTGACGCAGCCGCTCCACCGTAAACATCTGACACACTTTTACCCAGGCTTGTGCATCTTCCTGCTGGCTCTGCGGCGATCTCTCCCTATCATTAGCGTGATAATGAAGAGACTAAACCCCTGATGAATTTCCGCAATTTCGAAGCTGAAGAGAAACTGTTTGTGCGCCGCGCGCTGGTGGCGTTTGCCCTGGTTGTTATCTGCTTCACCATTCTTGGCATCAACCTGTATCGCTTACAGGTGGATCAGCACAGCTATTACCAGACGCGTTCCAACGAGAACGACATCAAAATGATCCCCATCGCGCCAACGCGCGGGCTGATCTTCGATCGCAACGGCATCCCGCTGGTGCGCAACGTTACCTGGTACGACATCCTCGTCACGCCGTACAAAATCGACAACATGCAGGCGACGCTGAAGGCGCTGACGCCTATCGTCGATCTGACACCGGATGATATCGAAACCTTTGAGCATGAACTGAAGCAGAGCAGCCGCTATAAACCGGTGGAGCTGAAGGCCGAGCTCACCGACGAGGAGGTGGCGCGCTTCTCGGTCAATCAGTTCCGCTTCACCGGCGTCACCATCGATACCTATCAGGATCGGGAATACCCGTACGGCGCCGATCTGGCGCACGTTGTCGGCTACGTGTCGAAGATTAACGACAATGATTACAAGCGGCTCAATGCCGAGGGCGTGGGTGAAAACTATGCCGCCGACCATAACATCGGCAAGCAGGGCATTGAGGGCTACTACGAATCCCTGCTGCACGGCAAGACCGGCTATCAGGAAGTGGAAGTGGATAACCACGGCCGCATCGTGCGCGTGCTGAAAGAGGTGCCGCCGGTAGCAGGCAAAAACATCTGGCTGACGCTGGATCTGCATCTGCAGCAGTATGTGGAGAGCCAGCTGGCCGGGCAGCGTGCGGCGGTGCTGATTGAGGATCCGCACGATGGCGGCGTGCTGGCGATGGTCTCCAGTCCGAGCTACGATCCCAACCCGTTCGTGAAGGGCATCAGCTACAAAGCCTATAAAACGCTGCTGCAGGATAAAAACCTGCCGCTGATCAATCGCGTCACCCAGGGGCTGTATCCACCGGCATCGACGGTAAAACCCTACATGGCGATGTCGGCGCTGCTGAGCAAAGTGATTACGCCGGGCACCACCTTCTTTGGCGCGCCGACCTGGACGCTGCCGGGCACCGATCGCAAATACCGCGACTGGAAAAAGTCCGGCCACGGCATGCTCGACGTCACCAAAGCGATTGAAGAGTCCGCCGACACCTTCTTCTATCAGGTGGCGTTCATGATGGGCATCGACCGCATCCACAGCATGCTCAGCCAGTTCGGCTACGGCAAACCTACCGGTATCGATTTGAATGAAGAGTACGCCGGGCTGCTGCCAAGCCGCGAATGGAAGCAGAAAGTGCATAAACATACGTGGTATCAGGGCGATACGGTATCGGTGGGCATCGGCCAGGGCTACTGGATCGCCACGCCGATTCAGATGGTGAAAGCCATGGTAGCGCTGATCAATAACGGCCGGGTGATTAATCCGCACCTGCTGGCTAAAGCACAGCGCGGCACCTGGCAGCAGGTTTATCAGCCGACCGCGCCGCAGCCGCAGATTGGCGATGCGAAATCACCGTACTGGTCGCTGGTGCGCCACGCCATGTTTGGTATGGCTAACGCGCCTAACGGCACCGGTTATAAATATTTCCATACCGCGCCGTACGGCATCGCCGCCAAGTCCGGTACGTCGCAGGTGTTTAGCCTGAAGCAGAACCAGACTTACAACGCGAAGATGATCCCGGTGCGCCTGCGCGACCACATTTTCTATACCGCCTTTGCGCCGTTTAACAACCCGCAGGTGGCGGTGGCGCTGATTCTGGAAAACGGCGGTAACGAAGGCATTACGGCCGCGCCGGTGATGCGCAATATCCTCGACCACATCTTCCTGCCGCCGCCGGATAGCAGCGTGCCGATGCAGACCGCCAGCACCGCGCAGATGCACTGATCAGCGGAAAAATACCCGGTTGCGGCCGTGGTGTTTGGCATCGTAGAGCGCGGCATCGGCATTGCTGTACAGCGTGTCGAAATCGGAGCCCGGCTTACCGTAGCTCACGCCGAGGCTGGCGGTCACCAGTTGCTGCGGCAGCACCGCCAGCGGCGAGGCGTTAAGCGAGGCGTGGATCGCACCGGCGACAATCACCGCGTCGGACAGGCGATAGTGCGGCAGCAGCACGGTAAACTCTTCGCCGCCGATGCGGCCAATGCTGGCGCCGGCCGGGCAGTGCGCCTGAATGCGCGTCACCAGCCCGCAAATCACCTTATCGCCCATCGGATGGCCGTATTCGTCGTTGATCTTCTTGAAGTGGTCGATATCCAGAATAATCAGCGCCGCCGGACCGCTCTCCAGCGTCTGGCTGATGCGCTGAATAATCGCGCCGCGATTCCACACCGCCGTTAGCGGATCGTGGCTGGCTTTGTACTCCAGCTCCTGCGCCAGCTGGTTTAACTGCTCATTCACGCGGTTCAGCTCGCGCTCCGCGCGATCGCTGCGGGAGATCAGCCGCCAGGTTTCGCGCATCAGGCGCTGATAGTGGCGATTCAGGTGCAGCAGCGCCTCGCGGTAATCCTGCGCGCTCAGCGTGTTTTGCGCCGCCACATGCTGTGAGCGATTCAGCACCTCGCTCTCTTCACGGAACAGCTCATTGAGGTCCATCATGACGCCAGTTCCGCCTGCAGATTAACCTGCAGATCGGTAAAATCCAGCGCCAGTTCCTGACCAAACTCTTCCGCGATGTCATCTTCCGCATCAAACAGCCAGTTCAGCGTGACGCGCTGACCGCGCTGCGCCAGCTGGTTAAACAGATCGAACAGGCTGAACAGCATTTTGGTGCTGGAGCTGTTGAAGTAGCGCAGCGCGATAGTGACGACCACCGCGTCGTTGTCGGTGGGTTGCCACTGCTCAAGGGCATCCAGCAGCGGGCGATAAAACGCCGCCGCGTTCTCCGGCCACGACTCGCCGCGCAGCGCAAACTGGCGGGTGGCAAAATCAAAACTCACTTCGGGCGTGCTCTCAGTGGCAGCGATAATCAGGTTTTGCATACAACCTCAATCCTGGTGAATGGTGGCTTTAAGCCAAAACGTGGCGTAGCCGCTGGCGGGCAGCGGACGCAGTTCATACTCCAGCGGTTCACTGACATCACGGGCAAGCGTCAGCAAACCGATATTGGCCCCTTTGCTGGTGGCGGGGCTCTCGGTGCGCAGACCGACACGGTAGGCCTGCTTAATTTCGTCGTTACTCATGGTACGCAGCAGATCGAGCCAGTCGCGCAGCTGCTCGCAGGCGGCCTGTTCGACCTGATTACTGCTCTCCAGCACATAGCTATCGCCATCTACGTGCAGCGTTACGGTGCCAAAGCGAAAGTGCTGTTCGGCATGGCTCAGGGTACGGCTGTCCTGCGAATAGCGCAGAATGTTCTGCACAATCTCGACAAAGCTGGAGAACAGCCGGCGGCGCACTTTCAGCGGGGCCTGCTGGTTTTCCAGAAACACTTTGATCACTTCACCCATCGCGGTGATGTTCTGCGGCGAAAAGAAGCCGGTATAGTGCAGCGCAACGCTGTCGGGCGGCAGGTGCGTGCCGGTGGAAGCTGGATGCATAAGAGGCTCGTTAATAACGCAGGCCAAACCAGGTGACGTCATCGCGTCGCGGCTGGTTGCCCTGCCAGTGAAGAAATGCCTGCGCAAACGCCGTGGAGAGCTCGGCCATCGGCAGGGTTTTATGTTGTGCAATGACCGTCTGAATCCGCTTTTTACCGAACATAATCTGCCGCGCGCCGCCGGGTTGATCGGTCACGCCGTCGCTCATCACCAGCAGCACATCGCCGGGCTGCAGTGTGCGCTGCTGCTGCGGCCAGCAATAGTCGTGCGGTGTATCGGTGTAGCCAACGCCGACGCGATCGGCCTGCAGCGCGGCGGCTTCACCCTGTACCGGCTGCAGCACCGCGTGCATGCGCGCGCTGGCCCAGCTCAGCTGATGGCTGGCCGTCTCCAGCCGCAGCGCAATCGCATCGCAGCCGTCGTTGGACAGCGAGGTCTGCTGCGAGGCGTTAAGCTGGCCCAGGGTTTGTTTGATGTGGCGGTTAAGCGCCTGCAGCAGGGCAGACGGCGTACGATGGTTGTGCTGCAGCGCACGCTCCAGCGCCGCATGCAGAATCACCGTCATAAACGCGCCGGGAATGCCGTGGCCGGTGCAGTCGGCAATCAGCGCCAGCCAGCCGTGCTCATCGCGGTGAAAGGCGTAATAGTCGCCGCCCACGCCGTCGCGCGGCTGCCAGTGCAGGCACCAGTCGCTCAGCTGCTGCGCCATCTGCTGCCGCGAGCGGTCCAGCATCGCGTCCTGAATCACCCGCGCGTAATCGATGCTCTGTAAAATCTGCTGATGCTGCTGCGCCTGCAAATCGGAGACGGTACGAATCAGGTCGATACCGAGGCCGATGCCAATATAGCGGCCCTGTTCGGTCACGATAAAACCATCGGTTACTGATTTATCCCCGCTGGCGACCACCTGCTGCGCGACCCGATCGAGTTCGGTTTCGGCATCGATCACCAGCGGTTGTTTATCCATAAAGGCGATACAGCTTTTACGATCGTACAGCTCGCGGAAGAACGGGCGCGTCATTTGCGACAGAAAGATGTGGCGGTTAATCATGCCGAACGGCGTGCCGTTTTCCACCACCGGCAGGCCAATCAAATCTTTGTGTTCGCTAAACAGCGCCATTACCGCCGTGTTGTCCATCGCTGGCGTGACGAACGGCACCGCAATACACAGCGAACGCGCGCGGGCACGACCCGTCAGGGCGCTAAGCCCGGTGCGGAAATCAGGCTGCTGCATGAGAAAAAGTCTGGCGTTGATTAGGAATAATCTTAGGTTACGGCACGGAGATGACACTTTTATGCCACCGCCGGCCAGCGCACGCTGCTGCGCTTACTGCGGGGCTTTTAGCGCATCGGCGACGTGGCTGATGGCGCGCACCACCTCACTGGAGCTGCCGCGAATTTCGGCAATCACACCGCCCGCCTGCTGCGCGAGCACTACGCCCTGATCGGCACGTTTCAGGTTCGACGCGATGCCTTTCTGCGCCTTATCCGCCAGCAGGTGGTTATGCCTCACCCGATTTTCGATTTCGCTGGTGGCGCGATTGATGTTCGCTGCGAGGGTGCGCACTTCACTGGCGACTACGGCGAAGCTGCGGCCATGCTGACCGGCGCGCGCGGCTTCCACTGCCGCATTGAGCGCCAGCAGATTGGTTTGGTCGGCAATGCGGCGGATGCTCTCCACGATGGCGCCGATGCGATCGGAAGAGTCGCTCAGATCATTGATATCACCAGAAATACCGTGCAGTTCGCTGGCCAGCGCATTGATATTCTGCACGCTGTTTTCAATGACCGCCGCTCCCTGTTGCGTACTTTCACTGGTATGCAGCGCGGTTTGCCATGCCTGCTGCGCTGCTTCGCGCTCCAGCTGGTTTTTTTCCACCTGCGCGGTAACGTCGGTGGCGAACTTCACCACTTTGTACAGCTCGCCGGCGCTGTTAAACACCGGATTATAGGTGGCGCGCAGCCAGACGGTGTTGCCCTGCTTATTGACGCGCTCGAACTGGCCGGAGATATATTCACCCTGATTGAGCTTGTGCCAGAAGCGGCGATAGGCCTCGCTGGTGCGCATTTCGGGCGGACAGAACAGGCTGTGATGGCGACCGATGATCTCATCAGCGCGATAGCCCATGGTATTGAAGAAATTATCGTTGGCCATCAGCACTTCACCTTTGAGGTTGAAGGCAATCACCGCCATCGAGCGCTCAATGGCGGTGGTCATGGCGCGCTGCTCCTGCGCATCCATGATGCGCGCGGTGATATCACTCGCCAGCTTAACGATTTTAATCACCCGGCCGTGACGATCCTGCACCGGTACGTAGTTGGCTTCCAGCCAGATCGGACGGCTGTGCTTCGCCACGCGCAAAAACTTATCGCTGAAGCCTTCGCCGCGATTCAGACGCTGCCAGAACTCGCGATACTGCGGTGACTGCACCATATCCGGCGTGCAGAACAGGCTGTGATGCTGGCCGACAATTTCTGCTAGCGTGTAGCCCATGCGCTCCAGAAACAGCGCGTTAGCGGTGAGGATGTGACCATCAGGCGTAAACTCGACCATGGCGATGGCCTCCTGCAGCGAACTGAGCGTTGCGCTGCTGTGACTGCGTTTCTGCCACGCGAGGCGCGACAGGATTCCCGATGTAATAGTGCTGAACATGGTGGACCTTATTATGGTTATGGGATGTCAGCACGGTTATCGGCGTGAGTGGCTAAAAATTCACCACTAAATAACGCGGTTGCGCAGGTTTTTACCATCGGGTCCGGCGGTTGCTGCAAAAGGCAGCAGTCAGCTGATTTTTACCGAAAAGCGTTTGACGGTACGGCGCGAGTAAGGTTTAATGCGCCCCGTTGCCCGGATAGCTCAGTCGGTAGAGCAGGGGATTGAAAATCCCCGTGTCCGTGGTTCGATTCCGCGTCCGGGCACCAACATTCTGAAAACCCAGCCTTTATGGCTGGGTTTTTGCTTTTTGAAGCACCAATGATTTCTGGTCACTTTGACTGCTGAGGTCATAGTACTGCTTCAGCTATCCAGTATGAGTCTTCCTCTTAAGCAATCTGACGGGTAAAAGCACTTCGAAAATGTCTGCGTTAACTGGTGAACATCCAGATGCAGACGATCGGTTAAGCCATAGAACGGATAACAAATCGGACTAGCGCGGCATCCCTGACTTAGGTATTTTCCCGTCCATGCCAGACATCCAATGCTGCTCAGGCTGACCAGAGAAACAACTCACAGTGGTAGCCCAACGGACTCCAGTTACAGAACGCTAATATCGATGTTGCCGGATGCCGTTTTAATCGCGTTAATCTGTGCGGCAATCATCGCCATAGCGGACGGCCTCGCGTGTAATCACCGCTGACCTTGCCGTAATCCAGCGGCTGCGCACGCGAAGGCTGCGTGTAGCGGTCGATGCCAGCACGTATGGTGTTGAGGTCTTCATTGGCTTTCTTGTAGTCGAACAGGTAATGGCGGCTGTTGTTGGGATCGGACTGCGCGGCGACGGTGCGGGCGCGGTCGAGGGAGAGCTGGACTTGGTCTAGTAGGCGTTGGGTGGTGGCGAGTTCGTCTAATTCTGATGCTGAAGTAGACGAAACCTTGAGCATTAATAATACAACAGCAACTAAGCTTGATATTAATTTCATGACATCCTCCTCCAAATTGTTATTAGAAAGGTGGCAGTAATAACTTAATCAAGCACGTTTAAATAGAATTTTGAGTGATCACAATTTTTAGTATGCAATAAATTTAAACTTACCACTCCACTTTAGGTCCATGCGGCAATATGTAAAATATAACTAATTTTTTACTAGAGTTATAATTTACACTCACCATATCCCCGGTAGCAACTGATTCAATGTTTTTCTGACATCATTACTTTCCCCAGGGCCTTCACTCAAGTCATTTATTACGGTATTTGCTGCCTTGACTAAATCGTTATTTTCTCCAGGGCCTTGACTTACATCATTCACAGCATTGTTAAATGCAATTGAAATATCATTAGTAGGGCCGAATTCTAATTTAACCAAATCGCCAGCTTTTTTCAGATATTGGACAATAGTATTGTTTTCACCAAAGCACCCATCATCACCTCCAACACCTTTTGAGAAGCATTTCTCAATTTCATTTCTGGTCAGTTGCCCCCCAGTACATCCAGCCCAAACCCATGGATTACCTCCTGAAGTTGCTGCACACTGCACTGCAATAGTCATTTCCTTATTCATCTTTAATTTAGAACTTCCAACACAAGCTATTGCTCCCCAGGCTGAAAACTGTCCTTGCTCTAATTGTTCTTCTGCGCATTGGATTATTTGTTGAGTATCTTTGTTAAATTGATTTTTAGCCATACAGAGTGGCATCGCTTTAATATTTCCATTTTGTTGTTCGTAGCAGTCTTGTACTTGCCGATAAATTTTCTGTTCGTTTTTTCCAAGTACAGTCCCAGCAATACAATCTTCTCGTTCATCATCAGAAAGCTCGACACATTTAAAAATCTTCTTTTGATCTTCAGGAAACAAACTTTCAACCGAGCAATTTAAAAAAGACTTTTTATTACTCGATTTTGCTAAACACTCCTCTAATTCGTCTTGAGCAGCATAAACCATATTTATATAGCCTGGGTTATTAGGTGAGAAATACTGAGGTATATTGGGAGCGGAACTCGGAGCGCCTACAACTTGATAATTGCCAGGTTTTAACTCCGGCATATTAACTATTGGAGGTGATTGCATTGATGTTATTTGATAACAAGATCCAATCATGACTGGACCTAAACTCCCTGCTCTTAATAAAATTAAGTTTCCATTCCAGTCAACAAAGTAGGCCTCCAAAATAGGATTAATAGCCGGTAGGCGCATGTAATACTGACCAGTTGGGTCTCTTTGAGAAAGTCCATTATTTGCTGGAAAGCCAACCTGAAATGAGTACCCATTATTTTCGTCTATTGAAAAACGTTGCGCATGTAGGTGGTCATCGCACACCATGGCCAAAGAATAGGGTGAGAACATCAATGAAAAAAATAGAGAAAAAACAAAATATCTAATCTTCATTTAAAACCTCAATATTATAATGGTGAGTTTTTCTCTGAAAAAGTTGAGTAAGTGATGTCGACAGCCCATCACCCTTCTTGTGCATTTTAAATATTAGTCAGTAAATATTTTTAACTTAACCATATAAATAAAAATAATGGTTCATCTGATAATGGCTTTAAAATTAATTGCAAAATTAATCATTAGAACATTAACTTTTCTAAGCTATTGAGATTATTCTTCTGTTTGTGTTGCGATAACAACGCACAAAGTCAAGCTTGATCTTTGCATTCTAAATCTGCTAATAGCTGAATGACACAACATACATTGTAATTAAAACATTGTAAGAAAAACGCGGGAGTTTTCTTCGGGGTTTCAATTTCCTATCAAGTCAGAGTTCTGGTAGCGTACACAAAATGCACGAGATTGGCTTAAATCAGAATCAGACCTCAAAAAAAATTTATAATATTTTCAATGAGCTAATCTCGGCTCATCGTTCCAGGGAAAAATTTCATTTATTATGTTCACTCACATCCTAAAGTGTATAGTCTTTATTTCACCCCCCATATCAGAATCGTGTTATGATATTAAGTACATGTTAATATGAAGGAACGGTCATAATTTTTTAGGAGTAAAAGATGGATGAAAGTTTAGGCATGAAATATATTGAAAAAGTAGCGAATGGTAATGCTGGGGAATTTTATTTTTCGTACTGGATTTCAAGGAATTTTATCTGGCCTTGCCGTATTCTTGATATTGACATGGGTTTGGATTCTCAAATAGAGATTTATGATAATTCCAATCATTCGACAGGAATGTTCATTGGTGTTCAAATTAAAACAACTTCTAAAACTCTCGAAGAGTCACCATCTGTTTCCGTCCCCATGAAAAATATAGTTTACTGGGAAAGCATTAACGACCCTATTGTTATTGTGCGAGTCTGCTTGAATAACAACGAAGAAGAGCCTCATATTTACTGGGAACACCTCAATAAAGATTTTTTGAGGGGTGTTTTAATTGGAGCCAAAGAGAGTAATATAGAAAGCGTAACAATAAACTTTGGAAATAATAAAAAGGCGCTGCATAAGGATGATAAGTTATCCTGGTTAAATCTCTTTTTAAGTGATGAAGACAAGGATATTATTGAAAGATCAGCGGTTATTAAGGACCATTTGGAAAGCTTAGGTCAATACTTCATGCAGAATTCGGTTGATGGTCATCTTACTGCTGGCTACCCAAGTTTTCAATTCCCATCAGAACTGAATGACACTTTAAATAATTACGATAAATTAGAAAGTGCTGTCGCAATAAACCCGAGATTGAAGTATCTTTCTAAAGAAATAGACTCAGCTATCAAATGCTATGAATTATATATTAGTGTTATATTAGCTGCGTTTACTGAGGGTTTTGATTGCGATTCAATTGTTAAGTCTGATATTGATAGTTATTCCTTAGTAAATCCTAGGCTTCACAGGATTATGAGTGGTTACTAACATTCCCATTGAAATTTAAAAGATGAGAGACATCAAAAGGAATTAAATAAATGGCAGAAAAAACAAAACAACACTTTGTACCTAAGTTGCTTCTTAAAAGATTCTCATGGGATGATATACATGTAAATCAATGCCTTATTCGTAAAGGCTTAGAAATTAAATCAGTACCCTACAAAGAACAATGCCAAAAAAGATATTTTTATGGATCTGATCTGCATATTGAAAATGGATTGGGAAAGATAGAAGACCTTATAGAAATTGAGTTGAGTAAAATAATTAACGGATGTTTGATTCCGATTTCTAAGCCTAGCGCAGAATGCCTCAATGATGATAACATGAGACTTAATATTTTATTGTTCATTTACATTCAATATACTAGAACCTTAAAGGCAAGGAATATTGTGGATGCAGAAGTGAGTCGGAGGTTTGAGTTATTTAAGGATAAGGACAGAGAGAATATGTCTAATGCGCTTATTGAAGCTAGTGATGATGGTGGTTGGGGGATGACAAAAGAGCATGTAAATGAATTTATCAATTCTTTGCGCGTCAGCACGACGGACCCATTTTATCATATTTTCAGGGTTGCTAATGAGAGGTATAATAAAAATAAACATTTGAAATCTGCGGTAATATTCAATTATTCAAAACTTCCATTTGTTATGAGTGATAACCCTGTTTTAAATGTTGTCACTGTTTTTCCTGAGCATGTGTCTTCATTTTTTATGCCTATAAGTCCAGCGCATTATTTATTCTATTTTAACGAAAGATACTTTAATGTTGATAGTGATAACAATGTTATTTTCACTTCAGATTACGATGAAATTCGCTACTTAAACACATTGCAGTGTGAAAACAGCAATATAAATATTTACACCTCTCGTTTGGGAGAACGTTGTACGATGCTGGACTTAGCTGGTGATAACAGTTCAGGGGGAGCTTTTTGGAAAAAAATTAATGGCATTTCTTTAAGTGACGCATATCAAAATAACTTAAGCATTCCTATTAATGGAGGGCACGCGACCAAAGTAGATGCTTTTAAAAATTGAGGATTTAATAAAATCACTTAGAAACATTGCACATCTATCATAGATTCATAAAAAATATGGTGCGTTTTTATAGCTGTTGTTAATAATCAATGGAATGATAACTTATCGTTTAACACACTAAGCATTAAGTAATAAATTTCAAAATAAGTTCAATTTTTTTAGTTAGTCTGACTAAAACAGCTTTATCATGAGACAATTTTGCTTATCAATGGAATCTGCCGCACCGCCAAAGCGGCTTGCCTGCTGACGACAGCGCACAAAGTCGAGCTTTGTACGCTGTCGTCCAGCTTACAGGTACTTCTTAAACGAAGCCGTCAGCACCGCCAGCGCCATTCCCAACATCAACGCAGCAGACAACAAAAGCAGATTTGGGTAGACAGCCGATGGCCACGACAAATATACCATGCAGGGCACATAGAACGCGGGTTTAACGAAGCGTTTGGCGTGGTGATAAATGAAGCTGGATTCATATGCCGCACCATAGCGCCGCAGATCACGCCGCCCCAAACCATCGACCACCGCGACCACCACCATCAGAAACAGCGGGATTGATAGCACCAGAATCGTCACGCGAATAAGCGTAACCACAGCAACATATACCTTCGCTAGCAGATATTCCTGCAGCACTGATGCCAGCCAGCGGCTACCGGCACTCAATCCGGTAGCAACTGCATTCCCGCCGCTTTCCATTGCCAGATTCTGCTGCGCGATCCATCCCTGCAGGCCGCTATCGACAACCAGCTACTGATAAACCTGAGTTACCCAGGCAGTGACCGTCACCGTAGACTGTGCCATTAGCAGGCTGCGCGTGAACTCAGTAGAAAGATAGCCGCTCTCGATCTGCATCACCTGCTGACTATGCGCCGCGCCTTGTTCTGGCCAGAAGAAAGCAATGTCGACGTACTCTATTACCAGGTTGAAAAACAACGACGCCAGCAACATGCCGATCAGCTTCCACGGCCATCCCCATAGCAGATTTAACAAAAAACCATGTTCTTTAGGCTGCTGAATGCGGGCTGGCGGCGCTGAAGTGTTTGGTGGTGGCATCATTCATCTCCTGGCAGCTCTGCGCCAGCAGCACCAGACCACCACGCTTCACTGGTACGGTAATTGCGGCGCATCTCAGCCGCAATCTTCAGCAGGCTTAATCAGTTTTATCAGCAGCAGGCTGCGGCATGCGAATCTTCCACAGCTGACCGCCTTCCAGTAGCGCGTACGCCTTGCCTTTGGGCAGGTTGATGATGTCAGCCGGAGTGAGCATCGACGTTTTCACCATGCTCACACGATCCTGAGTGTTGGATGTGAAATCGGTGCCTTGCTCCTGGTTGGTGATGTCGGTGTAACCAGAAACCAGCGTTTTAGAATACACATCCACTTCAGGCAGCTGGCTGGTAGCAGCTCGGCGGTGCGGTTCTCACGCACGCGCAGCAGTGCCAGAGAAAGGATGAAGAACAGTGGAAGCAGCATCAGCGCTGCATGGGGCACTCCATGCAATCTAGCGAATCCCATCACTGGGCTGATACCTGCTGGCTCAGTGAATGCTCGGTGATCAGCACCGGGTAATGTTCCAACTTGAGGCTGTGCGCCAAATCGCTACCTGATACCGGTGCGAGCTGCAGATCGGGCGCAATCTGGCGCAACTGCTGCAAGGATGCCGAGCTGCTTACGTTGACCACCATCCCAACCGCACCACGACGGGTTAGTAGTTCAGCATTGCGTGATAACCATTTCTGCGATTGACCATCGTCACCAATAAGAAACAGCGCCCCAATACACGGCAACCCCAAAGCGCGTGGTTCAACCATGCCGGGAGTGAGTTCAGGTGTTGCCACTGGCAACACTGAACCTTCGCTGTAATCAGGTTGGATTGATTGTTGTTGCGGCTGAGGCTCAGCGTTGATTCCCTCATAAAACGGCGCTGCCGATTGACCGCCGAGATCAGCGATAACGTTGAGTTCCGCATGTGAGAGAAATGGCAGTGCGGCGATGGCGCCAGCCAGCATCAATTTTTTCATTGCTGCCTCCGGGGTTCTGTCCAGATGATTTCAGTTGAAGGTGTTTGGTTACTCGCGAGGTTGACGGGTGCCTGCGTTATGATTGGGCGAGGTTGAGCAGGCGTTAGTGAAGCCAGCTTTTGGCTGACAATCTGCCGATAGCATGCAGCAGGTTTACCGCCAGCCAGATGGTGATAGCAGCCAGCCGCTTTCAACCAGCTGCCGGGGCTTCGCTCCCAGCACTCGCAAAGAATGCGCGCCGCTGCGTTCAGGTTGATATAAGGATCAAACGCATCCCACGTTGAGCTGAAGCGATGGCCATTCCAGCCGAGATTGACCTGCGCAATACCGACATCGATTCTCTTCAGCGGATGGCTTTTCATAAACTGCTGCAACGCATGCCAGGCAGCTTGCCTGCTTTCATAGCGGTAGCCTTTACCCGCGACGTTGATTGTCCAGGGCCAGGGTCGCGTGCCGTGTGGAAGCTTACGCGATGATTCAGCCAGCGCCAGCGAGTATAGTGATTCAGCAAGCACGCCATGTTGCAGCGCGACTTTCTGATAACCCGGCGGCACGCTTTGCATGTTGGTTGACGCCACAGAGCTGGCGACACTCAGCAACAACGCGGCGGTTAGAACGCTGCGATATGCCATCCGCTTTCCACCTGCTGGAGAAGAACCGGCATGATGCCGTTGCCGTAGCGCATCCAGCGGCATGCATCGTGGTTTAGGGTGATGCGGCGTTCGCGGACTTGTTCGGCGAGAATGCGGTGCTGTTGTGCCGAGTTACGAAGTTTCTGATCGCTGCCTTCACTATCGACAAGGTAGATATCAACGGGGCGTTTATCGGCGAGAACGGCGGAGAGTCGGGCATCACAACGCTGGCAATCTGCTTCACACACGAATAGCGCGAGTCGACCACCTGAGTCATGCGCGATACCTGCGGCGTAGCCCATATTCACCGGCAGCATGTTTGGTATCAGACGCTTCCAGGCAGCATCAACTTCGCGCTGGAATTTGAGCTCTTTTTCGGTGCGCTTGTATTCCTGTTTTACCCAGAGTTCGGCGTAGTGGCGGCGCTCGGCGTCGTTACGGGCTTCGATGCCTAAAGTGCTAATGGGGTCCAGATTTGGTGATTGAATACCTCTGATTCCATTCATTAATTCATTGTATCGACTAAGGTCATAATTACTAATCTTCAATTGCTCAGTGGAGAGCTGGGCTGAGTCCGGTTTGGTTAAGTCAACTTCTGGCTTGGCTACTTTCAATCCTTCAGCCAAAACAACTGAAGGCACCATTGTAAATAACACTAAAAATAATTGATTCGTTGTCATACTATCCTCACCAATATATGCCAATTCGACATTTATCACTGAGTAATCATCTAGATAAGGAGTAAATGTTTATTGTTATCATCAATTAGCGCGAAGCCAAGTTACTGTGGGGCTGAAATCTCGAAAATGTATAAAAATGGATCAATAACACCGCCTGTGATAGGTAAATCCTATTGAATAACTAACGCCCATTAAACTTAAGTTAAATTAATGAATTTAAAAGGGTTGCGATATCAAATTTCATGATTTTAGGTTGCCTTCTTATTGTTTTAGTTGATATAAATTGTTTACTAACTAATTTTCTTAAGAGGCTAATATGTCTGGAGAGACAAAAAACATTGATGAAATGGCATCTATAATTTCAGACGTTATTTTTAAAGAAATGAAGTGGGATCTAAATGAAGAGTATAAAGATATAAACTGGGCTTGTAATAGCATTCATCATGAAAAGAAAACACATCCCACTGATGTGGTCTTTTCATATAAAGATCCCTACAGTGGTGAAATGCAATATGTGCAGACTGATTTGAAATCTTACTCAAAGTCTTCAATTAGTAAACTTAGAGTTACAGCTGCAATTGACAGTCTTGCTACTCAAGTAGAATGCTCTAGAGATAGCTTAGAATGGACTGAAAAATTCAGGAGAGGGGAAACTCGCTATGGTTTACATGGTATGCTTTTCATATATAATAATGATGAAAACTACGATGGTGATCTCTTGGAAACCATCGGTCACATTGCTAAAAAAGATTATAAAATTCCTGTCGGTTCATCCCTAAACATTTTGCCCCCTCGCACCATTCGATTTCTGATGACAGTTGTAGAACATATCAAAGAAAGACGAAACATTGATGATGACGATAGTGCCACCAGGCAATTAGAAAAAATAGCACCAAGAAGAGACTGTGGTTTTTTTTATCCGGATAAACACAATAAAATTGCAGACACAGGAGTGAGTCATTCAGCCACCTTGGAAATGATTACCTCTGGAATGTTGCTTTTCAAATACGTCAACCCACTGAACAGTCAAAATGTTCTGAATATATATTGGGATGAGAGCATAACTTCCAGTAGAGAGTTTATTTACCTCTTTGAGTTTATTTTTCATTATCAGTTGCTGAATCAATTTGATCTTGTGTTTGTAATGACCCCCTTCTGCCAGGAGGCTATGTCACACTTCAATCAAGCTCGGCGTGGATATGAAAATTATGCTCTTACTGAAAGTCAGTTAGATAAGGTTAATAAAATTCAATACATCACAATGCCTGTAGTGAAAGTGAGTTTATTCCCATTCACTATGCAGAATGGTGAATCAAGAAGACACCTTGTTAAGGATGAAAGTAATGCTTAAATATAAGTCATCAATTTACTCTGACGAGAGTGATTTATACACAGCGCTTCAATCAAATAAACTGAAGATGACTCCACTTTCATTGAGAAAATTGGCATTAAGAAGAGGCATAATTTATTCTTCAACTATGGATAGGGATGATTTGATTGATGCCATTTCAGAATTACCGTTCTCGTATTCTCAATTGCAGTATTTGACTGATAGACTAACGCCGAAAATTAGAAGAGAGCAATATTCAGTCAAAAGAATATTTGGTATTTTCGACATTACAAAACTAAATGATGTATTGTCCAAACTTAATGAAGTTAGGCATAAGTATAAAGCTACTGAAAACATTACAGGCTTCCGTGAACTTAATCGTTACTCTATTGAGATTGATTATACCGAGTATGATTTTGGGCGGGGAAAGTATCAGCAAAAGAAACGATACGGTGGATGGATTGAATTCATTAACCAAGGGAAATATTTATCCATACGTTTTACGTACACTATCCGCATCGCTAAAATATTAAATGAACTAATTGATATTTATAAGAATACATATGCTAAGGATAAGTTTGAAGTCCATGAGGTTGATCTTTCTTTCACTCCAGAGGCTTCAGTTCGTAACATCTTCACTGAAGGGCTTTGTAAAAGCAATTCTGAAATAATGTTTTTAAGTGTTCAAAAAGTAAGAATAAGTAAAGCAAAGACCATTTTGGATGATGAACTGCCAGCTGAAGATGAATTGGTCTTTGAAGATGAACTCGACGAAAATATATTACCAGATGACACTGAAGTTGAACCTGCTGTAGATAAAGATGATACCCCGTCCGGGGCTAAGATACTCAATGCTAATTTTGATGGCGAGTTTCTTGATAGCTCAGAAGATATTGAGAAATTCAAAGAGGCTGGTTTCTACAGAAGCAGGATTAAATGGCAAGTAAAAGCCTTATTTATAAAAAATAATCCAGTTTTAACTATTGAGCTGGCATTTAATGATAGGCATTATGGTCGTGATCTGAAGTTTAGAATTGCTGGAATAGATCCATTCGTGGAAAATCAAGATGACAGTGATGATGAAAATATATACTCTGCTAACTTTGACAAGGTTTTCCCTGTCATAGAAGAAATGATTTATAAGTCATTTGATGCTTTAAAAAGCGCTGATAGTGGCGGTAATGACCAAGGAGATTTGAAATGAATACAATCAAAGCAATCTCTATAGGGACTTTGTCAAGTGAAGCACTGAAAAAAATAGAATGCATTATTAATGAAAAAAAATATAGTGCATCTTCAAGTTTTGGCTTTGAAATTATATCATCTAGTTTATCACATATAGAGTCACGATTTATTGAGCGAGTTGTAAGTGAAAGAGTTTATGAGACATTAGAAGGTATCGAAGAAAAAATTGAGTATGTTGACTATTATAGAATAACGTTCATCCTTAGAGCTGACTCCATCTTCTCTCTATGTCTTATTGATCCGCCTAGGAACACTAAGTATGGATTACAGATGATTAGGAGCATGCTTGCAAGTGATGCAAAATTGAAATCAATTGAATTCGATTTATCTAAGTTGCTCGATATTGCTCATGAAAATGAGAAGATAAAGATAACTTCAGCTAGCATGTCAAATTTGAAGGTGCATGATGAAATACTTGCAAAACTAAAGTTAATCTCCAATCATAATATCAGTGAGTTTGTGAGAGAGAAATACCATATTAATTCTGGTTGCATCGACTCATTGAGTGGGGAATTGAATGGTGTGGCTATGGAAATATCGAAGCTAGGTAGAATAAAAGTCTCATCTGCTCATGCTGATCACACATTGAGCACGCTTGAAAAACTTAACATTATTCTAAATTAAAAAATACGCCACCTATTTTGGTGGCGTTTAAAATCATTTAGAATGAATTATCGACATAGTTTTGTTGTTGGTTTCTGTGCTGAGGAGGAGTAGATTCACTTTTCTCAGCCTTGTAAACCATTACCTGCCCAATCTTGATCCAATCGACCTTAATCAGTCTGGCTTTCAAGCTAACCCGTTGTTCGCCTGCATGATCACCTTTGTTAAGCGTGAAAATGTCAGACGTTAGGTTGCTGAGAGTAAACCCAAGCAGCACTTTCTGGTCTTCGTCTACGGCTTTCTGGCAGCGGCTTATAAGATCCGTTGCTTCCTTACCGGCGACAGTGGCATCAAAGCGCACATAGGTAGGGTTGTCAGTGGGGCCGCTCAGCGCATTCACCACCACGCTGAGAAAGCTGCCAGTGAGGGTTTCAATTCTGCGAATGTTGCTCAGATAACCCAGGCCCTTGATGTTGAGATTGAAGTATTCGGCTTTGGTAGAAGTAATGTTGGCGTTGTTTGCAGCGTTGTTAGTAGTGGTAGCAGTCATGATGTTTACTCCAGGAGTGGGAAATTGTGACGAAGAAACACTCATCCCTGACGGATAAATGCTCTCCGTCAGGAAGCGCGGATAGCTATGCCGCGCTGGCTGGTTAGTGCAAAGAACCTCATCACACAGGTGATATCCGCATTAAGAGGTTGAGCGGATCGACCACTGCATAAACAACTCTTCTCTCAGGTCATGAAGGTTAGATGGCAACCGTGTAAGCGTCTCTCTCAGGCTGCTGAAACATTGGCTGGTTGTTGAGACTGACCTGCTCCCCGTTGATTAATACGCTGTAATGTTAGTAATGTTTTCAATTTCACCCTGACCCCGAGTAATGATCCATGCATAACCAGGAATAACCGGCTTGCCGGGCACTCACCTCACAACGCCAGCTGCACCGCCGCGTCCCCGTCTTCGACCTGCGCCGGCACCGCGCAGCAGATCAGCACCTCATCCTGCGCCAGCGTGATGCCTGGCCGGGTGGTGTAAGTCACCGCACCTTTCACCAGTTTTGTCTTACAGCTGCCGCAATGTCCGGCGCGACAGCTGTAGGCCGGGCTCAGGCCGCGCGCTTCGGCCAGCTCCAGCAGCGTGCCGGACTGCGGCGTCCAGCGCGCTTCTTTCAGCGACTCTGTAAACACCACCGACACCGCTTCGGTCGCCACCGGCGGCAGCGCGGCGGGCTCTGGCGCATCCTCCTGCTGACGCTGCAGCGACGACGGACCAAACGCTTCGGCCTGAATACGCGCGTCGGCAATATTCAGGCCGCGCAGTCCGTCATACATCGCCTGGGTAAATGACGGCGGACCGCACAGATAGAAATCGTAATCGTTGAAGGGCAGCAGCTGCGACAGCAGCGCCATATCGATGCGTCCGGCAACGTCGTAATCCACGCCCGCTTCGGCTGCACCCGGCTGGCTCAGCACCCGCACCAGTTTCAACGCACCTTCGCTGGCTGCCAGCAGCGCATCGATCTCACGCGCAAACGGGCGTTCGGCCAGGTTACGCGCCGACTGCAGCAAATACACCGGGCGCATCCGGCGTTTGCGTCGGCCTTCATAAATCAGGTGACGCAGCATCGCCAGCAGCGGCGTGATGCCGACGCCCGCTGCCAGCAGCACCGCTGGCCGCGTTTCGTGTGCATCAATAGTGAAATCACCGGCCGGTGCGCGCACCTCCAGCCGATCGCCGACGCGCAGAGCATCGTGCAGATACTGCGATACGGCACCTTCACGCTTCACGCTGATGCGGTAATAACCATCCGACGGCGCAACTGACAACGTATATTGCCGAATCAGTGGTTTAGTGCTGCCCGGCAGCGTCAGGCGGATCGGCAGATGCTGGCCCGCCAGATGCGGCAGTACGCCAGCGCCATCATCCGGCATAAGATGAAACGAGCGAATCTGCGCGCTCTCATCGACAATTTGCGTGATGCGAAATGGTCGCCACTGCGCCGCCAGCTGTTGCGCCTGCAGGCGTTTGCTGGCGGACGGCCAGTCGCCGGTCATCAGCGAGGCGGGCGATATGCCGTCTGGCTGATTGGCCCAGCGCAGGGCGAGGGCCGCGCGCCGGCGCACGATGCGGCGCGCGCTAAAGCGCCACAGCCGCTCGGCACCCTGGAAGGCCGCGATTTCGGCGGAATCGGTTATCACCGTGGCATCGCCGCTCATTTGTAATACATCGCCGCTGGCGTAGTCGATAAACAGCAGCCCGGCCTTGCTGTTGAGCACGATATTGCCGAGGGTGGAGAAGAACAGGTTGCCGTTGAAGTCCGGAATGGTCAGTACATCATCGGCAGCGATGCGCACAAAACCGGCTTTGCCGCCGCGATGCGAAACGTCCACCTGCCGGCGCGCCTGGTCGGCATAGGTGGTGACATAAAACGTATCTGCCTGCCGGATGGCGGCGCGCGCGGCGTCATCCAGCGCGCTGAGCGTCTCAACCTCGCCCTGATAAGCCCTGCCGGGCGCATGGTCGAAGCGGAAATCGCGCAGCTGAATATAGCGCGGACAGTTGCCGAAGCTCTGGTCAACCTGCACGCGCAGGCCACCGCCAATCGCCGTCAGCACGCCGTTCATGCGGTTGCGCCGCCGCGTATGCAGCTCGATGCCGAGCAGGCCCACCGGCGCGCCATCGGTCATCCCGTCGGCCGCCGGATCGCTGACGTCAGGACCGGCCGCGATATCCAGCGTGGTGGCGTTGGGCGAGAAGATAAAACCGGGCTGGCCTTCCAGCAGCGTGGCCCAGGCATCACCCTGTGCATCAACGCTGCCGGCAACGATAAACGGCAGCTGCGCGTAAAAGTCACGATGCTGATCGGGCATGTAATCGCGGATCACGCGCTGCCCGACATCGGCCATACGTTCCGCCACCCCCGCCTGCTGCTGCAGCGCAATTTCACCGTCATGCCATACCGGCAGCGTAATCAGTTTCTCGCCCATGATGCTGGCTCCTGTCAGGCGCGCAGGCCGGCGGCGGTCTGCGGAAAAGGCACAAAGCCGGGCAGCGCTTCAATCCGGCGCAGCAGCTGATTCACCGCAGGGTAACCGGACATCTCGACATTGCCTTCCGGGGCACCGGCCAGGTAGCTATATAAAGCGATGTCAGCAATGGTGGGATGGTCGCCCACCAGCCACTCACGCTGGCTGAGATGGCTTTCCAGCCGGGAAAGAATAAGATGCGCGCGCGCCAGCACCTCTTCAGCATTAAATTTGGCACCAAACACGGTAATCAGGCGCGCCGCCGCCGGACCGTAAGCCAGTTCACCGGCCGCTACCGACAGCCAGCGCTGCACCTGGGCGGCGCCCAGCGCATCTTCCGGCAGCCAGTCGCTGCGGTTAAATTTCTTCGCCAGGTACACCAGAATGGCATTGGAATCCGCGATATAAACGCCTTCGTCTTCCAGCACCGGCACCTGACCGAATGGGTTGATGGCGAGAAACGCCGGGGTTTTATGTTCGCCGCCAGGCAGGTCGACTTCGACCGTTTCATGCGCTATGCCGAGCAGTGACAGCGCCAGCAGTGCGCGGTGGGCGTGGCCGGAGAGCGCTAAATTGTACAGTTTCATCATGCGATTCCTCAGGTAGTGGCCGGGGTGATCCCGAGCCGTGGCCTAAGGTTCGCACAGCCGTATTGCTGACAGAATAGCCAGATCTGCGAAGTCATTATTGCAAAAAGTGGAAGGATGCGGCCGGGTGCGCAGCAGGGCACACCCGGCAGAGGAAGTGGTTCAGGAAGGCACGACGGCACTACTGCTGGCGGCCTGCGCCTGCTGTTCATTTTGCTGCTCTTCGCGCAGCTTCAGGCGATCCCACACGCGGAAAAATGGATAGTAGACCACCAGCGAAATCGTCAGGTTGACCACCTGCAACACCGTGCCGGAGATATGGCCGCCGGTGGCGAGATAGCCGCTGACGAAAATTGGCGTGGTGAAGGGCAGGGCGATGCCGGCTGGCGGCGCCACCAGACCGCTGCTCATTGCCGCCCACGAGACAATCACCAGCAGCACCGGCGTCAGGATAAACGGCAGGAACAGGTACGGGTTCATCACCAGCGGAATGCCGAACACCAGTGGCTCGCTGATGTTGAACAGCGCCGCCGGCGCGGCGATTTTCCCCAGCTGTTTCATCTGGCGGCTGCGCGCGCGGATCAGCATAAAGATCACCAGCCCAAGCAGCGCGCCGGTGCCGCCGGGCGCAATCCATAAATCGTAAAACTGCTGGGTAAAGATGTGCGGAATCGGCTGGTTATGCTGAAAGGCTTCGAGGTTTTCACTCATGTTCGACAGCCATACCGGCTGAATGAACACCAGCACGATGGCATCGCCGTGCAGGCCGAGCGTCCACAGAATGCCAATCAGCAGCACCGAGAAAATCATCCCCGGCAGCGTGCCGCCGACGTGGTGCATCGGCAAACCAATCACCGTGGCAATCAGGTTGTTGATGTCATGGAATGGTGAGGCTTCAACTGCCAGGCGCAGCAGCAGCACCACGGCCAGCACGCAGAAGCCGGGAACCAGCGCGAGGAAGGATTTCGCCACCGCCGGCGGTACGCCTTCCGGCATCTTAATCACCAGGTTACGGCTGTGCACAAAGCGGTAGATTTCGGTGGAGAGCAGCGCAATCACAATCGCCACGAACAGGCCCTGACTGCCGATCAGCGAAATCGGCAGCACGCCGGTGACCAGCTGCGCGGGCGCACCTTCAACCGGGGCGAACAGCGTCTGCTGCGGAATGGTCATCACAAACGCCACCAGCGCCATCGCGCCGCTGGTCAGCGGGTCGAGCGTGCGATATTTCTCCGCCAGCCGGTAAGCGATGCCGAAGCTGGAGATCAGCGCCATGATGTCGTAGGTGGCACGTACCGGATAGAGCAGTTTATTGCGCCAGCTGTCGCCGAACAGGTCGGCCATCAGATGGCCCCACGCCGGGATCGGCAGGTAGGCGAAGATCAGAAAAAAGCTGCCGATCAGCATGAACGGCATGTTGAGAATGATGCCGTCCCGCACGGACAGCACATGCTTCTGCCCGGCCACCTTGAGCGCGGCGGGCAGCACATAACGTTCGATGATATTACGGTTGGACATAGGGCCTCCTTGGGCACAATGGCGCAACAAATTAACAGGTCAATGCGTGTCATTTCGGCGCGGCGCAATTTATTGCGCGATGAAGCGCGCCGCGACGGCCTGGGTGCGGTTTGCGACAGGGATATCACGCAAACTGCGGCAGCCACGGTTGATTCAGCGTCAGCACTTCGTCCAGCAGCGCTTCGGCGCTGGCGACATCGCCGACCAGCGGATTGCCGACCAGCGCCAGCAGCGCGGCACCGCGATCGCCGTGCACCGCCGCATCGATGGTCAATCGCTCGAAGGCTTTGATCTGCTGCGTCAGCCCGTGCATCAGCGGTGGCAGCGCGCCAAACACCAGCGGGTGCGCGCCCTGCGCATCGACCACACAGTTCACTTCCACCACCGCGTCGTCCGGCAGACCGTGAATCGCCCCACGGTTCTGGCAGTTCACCACCAGATTTTGCCCGCTATTGTTATGGATGGCGCTGATGAGCTCAACGGCCACTTCAGAGTAATATGCGCCGCCGCGAAAACTCAGCTGCTCCGGCTTGTGCGCCAGCTGCGGATCGGCATACAGCGCGAACAGCTCGGCTTCCACCTTCATCACTTGTTCGGCGCGCGTTCCGGCCTGGCCGTGCTGCGCTTTTTCATGCTCTTCGGCCAGCATCTGCGGTGTTTGCCAGTAGTAGCGGTGATAAGGGCAGGGAATCGCCTGCAGCGCGCGCAGAAACGCCGGCGACCACGGCATCTCTTTGATGTTATTCATGGTCAGCGCCTGGCCTTCGCACAGCTGTTCGATCACCCCGGCGGTCACGTCCTCGCCGCGGCACAGCACCTGATGCACCCACACCAGATGGTTCAGCCCGGCGAAGCGCAGCGCCACCTCGTCAAACGGCGCCTGTAACATGCCGGCGATCATATGGTGCATATTCACCGGCACGTTACACAGGCCGATGATCTTCGCGTTGCTGTAGCGCGCCACGGCTTCGGTAACGATGCCCGCCGGATTGGTGAAGTTGATGATGAAGGCGTCCGGCGCCAGCTGTTCCACTTTGCGCGCAATCTCCAGCATCACCGGAATGGTGCGCAGCGCTTTGGCGAAGCCGCCGACGCCGGTGGTTTCCTGGCCGAGACGGCCATACTTCAGGCCCAGCCGCTCATCGGCGGCGCGTGCCGCCAGCTGGCCGACGCGCAGCTGTGTCAGCACAAAGCGCGCGCCGCGAATCGCCTCATCCAGCGCAAAGTGCACGCTGACCTTAACCTGCTCCAGCCCGTTTTTTTGCAGCATGCGGCGCGTGAGATCGGCGATGATCTGCACCTTTTCGCGTCCTGCCGCCACATCCACCAGCGCCAGTTCGGTTACCGGCAGCTGCGCATAACGGTTGATGATTCCCTCCACCAGCTCCGGCGAATAGCTGCTGCCGCCGCCAATGATTGCTATCTTAAGCATCGTTTTCTCCTGCCGTGGTACGGCGATAGAGTTCAATGATTTCGCCCGCTAAATCCTGAATCAGCATGGCGTTCATCAGGTGATCCTGGGCATGAACCAGAATCAGGGTAACCGGCAGCCGGCCGCTGCCTTCGTCCAGGCTAATCAGCGCCGTCTGCTGCTGGTGCGCGCTGCTCACGTTTTCCCGCGCCGCCGCCAGCTGCTGCTGTGCCGCATCAAACTGGCCGGCGCGCGCCAGCCGCAGGGCGCTGAGGGCGGCACTACGCGCAGCACCGGCCTGCACCAGCAGCAGCATGATCTCCTCTTCCGGAACCACCATTACGTCATCTTCAGGCATGCAGAATCTCCCACAGCGCAACGCCGTGTGTTATCAGTCAGATTGGGGGAAACGAAGAATCAGGAAGCGCGCAGCGCCAGCGCTTTATCCAGCACCTGTTCGCCGCGCATCATGCCGTAATCCATCATGTCGATAACGGCGACCGCCTTGCCCTGCGGGGCCGCGATGGCGGTGAGGCGGGCAGCTTCAAACTGCACCTGCGGGCCGAGCAGCACCACATCCGCATCCGGCAGGATACGTTCGAAATCGGCCACCGGGACAGCCTGAATGTTAATCGCCAGCCCGCGCGCTTGTGCGGCGTGCTGCATTTTATTCACCAGCATGCTGGTAGACATGCCGGCGGCACAGCAAAGAACAATGCGCATAATTTATCCTCCTGTGAATTGACTCCGGCATTTAAGACCTGTCGCAGTCGCACTGTAAATACCCTGCGGCCAGATGATTTTGTGATGAAAGTTGTTTAAACTATTATTTATCAATAGATTAAGCATTAAATTGTCATGAAAATAATTTTCATTGGTGTGATCGGCACGATGATTTTCTGTTGCGAGTGCTTTAATCCCAGGAAAATTCAGTGCGCTCAGCTGAAAAAAATCTCACCATGAAAAATATTTTCATGCATCATGAAGGTTCGTTACTGAGGATGTGATGAGCTAATGGATATTGTCTGGCAACTGCAGCAGCAGTCGGCGCGTTTTGATGCGCAGGAATCAAAGCTGGCGCGATTTATTCTGGATAACCTGCACGCCAGCGCGCAGGCCACCATGGAGAGTCTGGCGGCGCAGGCGGGTGTCAGCCCGGCTGTACTCCAGCGCTTTGCTGCCTCGGCGGGCTACCGCGATCTGGATGATTTTCTGCACCAGGTGCGCCAGGCCGGCCAGCAGGAAAGTGCGTTTATGACGGTGATTCGTCAGCGGCAGGCTTCGCTCAGCCAGCAGGAGCAGCGGGTGGCGCGCGCCATCCTGCGTGACGCCGCGTTCGCGGCCTCGGCCACCATTGAACAACTGGCCAGCCGGGCGGAAGTCAGTGCGGCGACCATTACCCGCTTTGCCCGTTCGGTCGGCTGCGACGATATTCGCGATCTGCGTATGCGGCTGGCACGCGCCAGCGCCGAACCGGCTACTTCCAGCCACGGTGCGGTGCCGCAGCTGGTGAGTCTGCATCAGGCGCTGACCCGGCAGTGGCAGCAGCTGGATGACAGCCGCTGGCAGCAGGCGGCACAGGCGCTGCGTCAGGCACGCAGCGTGTTGCTGATCGGTGCCGCCGGCCAGCACACGCCGCTGGTGGCGGAAGTGCAGCAGCGGCTGAGTGAGGCCGGGCTGGCGCTGGCGTGGATCCAGGACGACAACCTGCTGCGCCTGACGCTCAGCCGTTTGCAGCCGGACGATCTGCTGCTAATCCTCGCGCCGGACACCATCAACAGCAGCGTGCTCAGCGCGGTGCATCACGCTCACATCCAGCAGACCCCAGTGATGGCGCTGTGCCCGGCGGCGCTGGATCTCGCCAGCCAGGCCAACTACTGGCTGCCGCTGCCGGATGCAGCACCGGCGCGGCGCTATGGCATCCTGCTGGCGCTGGACCGGCTGGCGGCGGCGCTGTAACACCCCGCCTTTCGACTCAGGCGGTTGCTGCCACCTGAGATTTGGCCGCAATAAACTGCACCAGCGCGCGCGTCACGTCAGCGGTGGTGGCGCTGCCGCCGACGTCCGGCGTCAGAATGCCCGCCGCGCACACGTGCTCAATGCCCTGCATTATCAGCGCGGCCGCGTTGCGTTCGCCCAGATGTTCCAGCATCTGCACCGCGGTCCAGAAGGTGGCGATCGGGTTAGCGATGCCTTTGCCGGTGATATCAAACGCCGAGCCGTGAATCGGTTCGAACATCGACGGAAAACGCCGCTCCGGATCGATATTGGCAGTTGGCGCGACGCCGAGACTGCCGGCCAGCGCGCCGGCGAGGTCGGAGAGAATATCCGCATGCAGGTTGGTGGCGACGATGGTATCCAGCGATTGCGGGTGCAGCGTCATGCGGTGCGTCATGGCATCCACCAGCATCTTGTCCCACTGCACATCCGGAAACTCCTGCGCCACTTCCGCCGCAATTTCATCCCACATCACCATGCCGTGCCGCTGGGCATTGGATTTGGTCACCACCGTCAGCAGTTTGCGCGGCCGCGACTGCGCCAGTTTAAAGGCGTAGCGCATGATGCGCGTTACGCCGACGCGGGTGAAAATTGCCACTTCAGTGCCCACCTCTTCTGGCAGGCCGCGGTGCGCACGGCCACCGTTGCCGGAGTATTCCCCTTCCGAGTTCTCGCGCACGATGACCCAGTCAAGATCGCCCGGTCCACGGTTGCGCAGCGGCGAGGTCACGCCCGGCAGAATTTTGGTAGGCCGCACGTTGGCGTACTGATCGAAGCCCTGACAAATCGGCAGGCGCAGCCCCCACAGCGTGATGTGATCCGGCACGTCCGGCGCGCCCACCGCACCAAAGTAGATGGCATCAAACTGCTTCAGCGTCTGCAGGCCATCTTCCGGCATCATCACGCCGTGCTGTTTGTAGTAATCCGAGCCCCAGTCAAAGGTCTGCACGTCAAACGTCAGCTGTTCATCGTGCCGCGTCAGCGCCTGCAGCACCTCAACGCCAGCCGAAATCACTTCCGGGCCAATACCGTCTGCCGGAATCGCGGCAATTTTGTAGTTACGCATCATGTTCTCCAGTCAATCAATGGGTATGAGGATGAGGCAGATCGGCGCTTTGCGGTTTTGGCGTGTGCGCGGCGAGAATCAGCACGATGAGCGCGGACAACGCCAGCAGCGCGGCGACGAAATAGAGTCCCCAGGTGTAGCTGCCGGTTTGCTGGCGGATCACGCCAATCATCATCGGGCCGACAAAACCGCCGAGGTTGCCGATGGAATTAATGGTGGCGATGCCGGCGGCTGCGGCCGGCCCGCTGAGAAACAGTGTCGGCATGCTCCACAGCGGCGGCTTGGAGGCGCTGATGCCGACTGTGACCAGCGTCAGCGCAATAATCACCGCCAGCAGCGTGCTGACGTTACCGGCATAAATCAGCCCGGCGGCAGCGAGTAAACAGGCGCCAATGACGTGCCAGCTGCGCTCGCCACGACGATCGGAGTGACGTGCCCACAGGATCATGCCGATCACGCCGATCACCGCCGGGAAAGCGTTGAGGAAGCCGATTTCCAGCGAGGAGGCGCCGAAGCTGCGGATGATTTGCGGTGACCAGATCCCCAGCGTGTACAGCCCGGCCGACGTGCCGAAGTACACCAGCGCCAGGGCCAGTACGCGCTTGTCCGCCAGCCCGCGCCAGGCGCTGCTGTGGCCGTGCTGCGTCGACCGCGCCTGCTCTTCAGCCTGCATGGTCTCCTGCAGCCAGCGCCGCTCCTCTGCGTTCAGCCATTTAGCCTGCGCCGGACGGTCGGTGAGGAAAAACAGCACCACGATGCCCAGCAGTAACGCCGGAATTGCCTCTAACACGAACATCCACTGCCAGCCGGCGTAGCCCAGCAGACCGTGCATCTCCAGCAGCGCTGCAGAGACCGGCGAGCCGAGCGCGGTAGAGAGCGGGGCGGCGGCCATGAAGATGGCGGTAACCTGCGCGCGCTTCGCCGCCGGAAACCAGTAGCTGAGGTAGAGAATGATGCCAGGGAAGAAACCGGCTTCCGCCACGCCGAGCAGAAAGCGCAGGACGTAGAAGCTGGTGGTGCCCTGCACCAGCGCCATGCAGCCAGAGACCAATCCCCAGCTGATCATCACGCGGGCGATCCAGATGCGTGCGCCCACTTTGTGCAAAATTAAATTCGACGGGACTTCAAACAGAAAATAGCCGAGGAAAAAGATCCCGGCGCCAAAACCAAATACCGTGGGCGAGAAACCTAAATCCTGATTCATGGTTAACGCGGCAAAACCAATATTGACGCGATCGAGAAACGCGATGAAATAGAGCAGCATGATGAAGGGCACAATGCGCAACGTCACTTTACGCATCACCCTTTTTTCGAGGTGAGAGTTCATATTAAAGTGCTCCAGATTGTGTAGGGTAGTATTATTTTCTGGTTGTCGAATGCAGTATGCAGATTTGTATTGCGCGATCATCAGGCGTGGATTATATAAACTATTTGAATAATCGTGCGGTGAGGGAAATGTGGATATAAATCAATTGCGTTGTTTTGTCGCGGTGGGTAAAGAACTGCATTTCGGCCGGGCGGCACAAAGTATGGAAATGATGCCTGCATCACTTTCCCGCTTTATTCGCCTGCTGGAAGAAGATCTCGGCGTGCGCCTGTTAAACCGCTCAACGCGCAATGTTTCATTAACCGCCGAGGGAGCCCTGTTTTTTGACGAAGCGGGAAAACTGATCGATCAGTTTGATGCGCTGGCGCTGCGTTTTAAAGGCGGATTAAAAGATGAACGCCGGACATTACGCATTGGCGCTATCGATAGCGCCGCGCGCGGTTTAGTTCCGGCACTGCTGAATTTATTTGTGCCGCGTCATCCGCTGAGCGATATCCATATTATCGAAGATAAAACCCTTAACCTGATTCCCAAATTAAAATCCGGCTGGCTGGATATGATTATTATCCGCGCGCCGCAGCGCATGGATGCGTCACTGGCGCTGCGTTTTATTACCCGCGAAAGTTGCGTGCTGGCAGTACCGCTGACGCATCCGCTGGCGGATAAAGCGCAGGTGACGGTGGCAGATTTTCAGCATGAAGCCATGATCATTCCGGACCGCCGCACCCGGCCGCACAGCCACGATCTCACCATCAGCCTGTTTAAGCAGGCCGGCCTGACGCCGCATATCGCGCAATATGCCGAAGAGAAGCAAACCATTCTCAGCCTGGTATCCGCCGGCCTCGGTCTGGCGGTGGTGCCAGCCTCTTATCGCACCATGAACAGCGACAGCGTGCGCTATATCGCGCTGACGTTACCTGAGCAGATCAAAGGCTTGCCGCTGAGTATTGCGTGGCAGAAGGGCAACGAAGATCCGCTGTTGCGTGAAATGCTGCGTCTGCTGCATGACCACCGGCAGGAATTGATCGACAGGCTGTGAGGCTGCGCCAGAACGCACGCTGACGATCTGTTAGTTACTTTCATTCTGCAAGTAACTTGCAAAATGAAAGTTACCCTGCCACAGTATCCCGCATCGACTTCACATCGGGAACTGGCCCATGAAAAATCAACCTCTGTGTAATATGCCGTGCCCTATCGCACGCAGCCTTGGACGCGTCGGCGATGGCTGGAGCATGCTGATCATGCGCGATGCGCTGGCCGGCTTTACCCGCTTTGATGAGTTTCAGAAAAGCAGCGGCGTGGCGCCCAATATTCTGTCGCGCCGGCTGAAAGAGCTGGTGGAGGACGGATTGCTGGAAAAGGTGTGTTACAGCGACACTCCGGCACGCTACGAGTACCAGCTCACTGCGGCGGGCCGCGATTTTCGTACGGTAATACTGGCGCTGGCCGAGTGGGGTAGCACCCACTTCTCACCGGAAGGGCGGCAGATGCAGCTGGTTGAAAGCGCCACCCAGCGCCCGGTGACGCCGCAAATGGTCGACAGCGTCACCGGCCAGCCGCTCTCCAGTGACAAATACCAGATGGTGCCAGGCCCGGCGGCCAGCCCGATGATGCACTATCGCCAGCAGTATCTGGCGAGAAAGCGCGCAGGCGATACGGCGCAAAAATTCGCCCCGCAGACGGTGGCCGGGAACGAACCATGAGCCTGACGCGGAAAAAAGCGGCACTGCTGCTGATGCTGGCCTGCGGCGGCGTGGCGCTGGCCGGCTATGGCTATTACTGGTGGCACAGCGCGCGCTTTATGCCTGCGACCGATGATGCTTACGTCGGCGCGGATATCAGTGCGATTTCGGCCAAAGTGTCCGGCTATGTCCAGACCCTGGCGGTGCAGGATAATGCGGCGGTTAAAAAGGGCGATCTGCTGGTACAGCTGGATAACCGCGACTATCGGGCGGCGGTTGACCGTGCGGCGGGCGAAGTCGCCGCGCAGCAGGCGGCGCTGCAGGATATCGCCGCCACGCGCCAGCTCCAGCTGGCCACCATCGACGGCGCGCGTGCTGCGCTGCTGGCGGCGCAGGCGGTGACGCAGAAAACCACCGCCGACCAGCGCCGCTATGACGCGCTGGTAAGCAGCGCTGCGGTGTCGCAGCAGATTCGCGATCATGCGCAGGCCGATTACCATCAGGCGCTGGCGCAGGAGGGCAAAACCCGTGCCGATCGCGCGGTCGCCGAACGTCAGCTGCAGGTGCTGGATGCGCGCGAGCAGCAGACGCACGCCGCGCTGGCGCAGGCACAGGCCGGCCTGGCGCTGGCACAGCTCAATCTGGAATACACCGCTATCCGCGCGCCGTTTGATGGCGTAATCGGCAATCGCCGCGCCTGGGCTGGTTCATATGTCAGCAGCGGCACGCAGCTGCTGTCGCTGGTGCCGGCGCAGGGGCTGTGGATTGACGCCAACTTTAAAGAGAGCCAGCTGGCGCACATGCGGCCAGGCCAGACGGCAACGATTGTCGCGGACGTGCTGCCGGGCCGCACCTTCAGCGGGCATGTCGCCAGCCTGTCGCCCGCGACCGGCTCGCGCTTCAGCATTCTGCCGGCGGAAAACGCCACCGGTAACTTCACTAAAATCGTCCAGCGCGTTCCGGTGCGTATTGCGCTGGACGGCGAGGCGGCCACGCTCGGGCTGTTGCGTCCGGGACTGTCGGTGACTGTTACCGTCGATGAGCGCAGCGCGCAATGAGCCGCGTGGTCGCCGCGCCGATCGCGCCCGCGCAGATGCCGGTCAGCCGGAAAGTCTTCGCCTTTGCCACCCTGTGCATCGGCATGTTTATCGCGCTGCTGGATATCCAGATCGTCTCAGCTTCGCTGCGCGACATTGGCGGTGGCCTGTCGGCGGGCGATGATGAAACCGTGTGGGTGCAGACCAGCTACCTGATCGCCGAAATCATCATTATTCCGCTCTCCGGCTGGCTGGCCAGCGTGCTGTCTACGCGCTGGCTGTTCGCCGCCTCGGCCTGCGGCTTTACGCTGATGAGCCTGCTGTGCGGCTGGGCGTGGAACATTCAGAGCATGATCGCGTTCCGTGCGCTGCAGGGGCTGACGGGTGGCTCAATGATCCCGCTGGTTTTCACCACCGCCTTCGCCTTTTTCCAGGGCCGGCAGCGGGTGATTGCTGCCGCGACCGTCGGCGCGCTGGCGTCGCTGGCACCGACGCTCGGCCCGACCGTTGGCGGCTGGATCACCGATAACTTCAGCTGGCACTGGCTGTTTTTTATCAACATCATTCCCGGTATTTACATCACCATTGCGGTTCCGCTGCTGGTGAACATCGACGCGCCCAACCGCGAACTGCTGCGCGGTGCGGACTATCTCAGCATCGTGCTGCTGGCGCTGGCGCTCGGCTGTCTGGAATATACGCTGGAAGAGGGGCCGCGCTGGGGCTGGTTTGATGATGACACCATTGCCACCACCGGCTGGATTGCGCTGGCGGCGGGCGTGTTGTTTGTGATCCGCACGCTGCGGCATGCCAAACCGATCGTCGATTTACGCGCGCTCAAGGACCGCGACTTTAGCCTCGGCTGCTACTTCTCGTTTATGGCGGGCGTGGGGATCTTCGCCACCATTTACCTTACGCCACTGTTTCTCAGCCAGGTGCGCGGCTTCAGCGCACTGGAGACTGGACTGGCGATCTTCTCTACCGGGATGTTTCAGATTCTGTCGATCCCGCTGTATGCCTGGCTGGCGAACCGCGTCGATCTGCGTATTTTGCTGGCGGCGGGGCTGATCTGTTTTGCGCTGTCGATGCATTTCTTCGTGCCGATTACCCATGACTGGGGGGCGAAGGAGCTGCTGTTTCCGCAGGCGTTTCGCGGTATGGCGCAGCAGTTTGCCGTGGCACCGACGGTAACGCTGACGCTGGGCAGTTTGCCACCGGCCCGCCTGAAGCTCGCGTCTGGCCTGTTTAATCTGATGCGCAACCTTGGCGGCGCGATTGGCATTGCCCTGTGCGGTACGGTGCTCAACGACCGCACCAACCTGCACTTTAGCCGGCTGGCGGATCATCTCAACAGCGCCAGCCTGACGCTGGGTGATTTTCTGCAGGGGCGCGCTCAGGCGCTGATGACCAGCGGCCTGAGCCCGGATGCCGCGCATACGGCCGCGCTGCAATCGCTGGCGGCGCTGACGCTGCGTGAAGCGCGCACCCAGGCCTTTTCCGACGCGTTCTGGCTGATCATGACAGGCTTTTTCGTCGCGGCGCTGCTGGTGCCGTTACTGAAAAAGCCGCAAGGGTGAGCGCCAGATCGTAGCCCATTAACGCTTACTCAGCGCTTCCCACAGGCCCAGCAGATAGGTGGTGCCCAACGCGCGGTCGTACAAACCGTAGCCTGGGCGCCCGGTTTCACCCCAGATAAAGCGGCCGTGATCCGAACGGATATAGCCGTCAAAGCCGTTGTCATACATCGACTGCAGCACTTTATACATATCCAGCGAGCCATATTCCGTCGGATGCGCGCACTCGTAGAAATCTTTATCGCGGATGATCTTGATGTTGCGCACGTGGGCAAACGGGATGCGCCTGCGGCGCGAGAATTCGGCCAGAATGGCATAGACATCGTTCTGCGGATCCTCGGCAATCGATCCGGTGCACAGCGTGATGCCGTTGGCTTCAGAATCGACGACGTTACAGATCCAGTCGAGATCGTCGCGGTTCTTCACCACGCGCGGCAGACCGAAGATCGAATACGGCGGATCGTCCGGGTGGATCGCCATCTTAACGCCCACCTCTTCACACACCGGGATCACCGCTTTGAGGAAATAGGCGAGGTTTTCGCGCAGCTTCGCGTCATCTACGTCCTGATATTTGGCAAACAGCTCCTGAACTTTTGCCAGCCGTTCCGGCTCCCAGCCCGGCAGCGCGAAGCCGTTAGCACTGCCCAGCACCTCTTTCACCACTTCGTCGAGGCTTTTATCAATGCCCTGCTTCTCGAAGGCCATGGTGATGGAGCCATCCGGCAGCACATAATTCATATCCGTCTTCATCCAGTCAAACACCGGCATGAAGTTGTAGCAGATCACTTTTACCCCAGCGGCCGCCAGGTTGCGGATGCTTTGCTGATAATTAGCGATGTAGCGATCGCGGCTCGGCAGGCCGATCTTGATGTCGTCGTGAATATTAACACTCTCAATCACTTCAACTGTCAGTCCGGCTGCGTGCACCTGATCGACCAGCGCCTGGATCTTCTCCTGCGGCCAGGTTTCGCCCACCGGCACATCGTAAAGTGCGCCCACCACGCCGCGTACGCCCGGCACCTGGCGAATATATTCCAGCGAAACCTTGTCTTCCTTCGGCCCAAACCACCGCATTGTCAGCTGCATTATGTCATCCACCGTCATCGTGTCTGTATGATAACGGCTAAACTACCATACTAGAATTCATGAGGGCAGCATTGCGCGGCGATTAAGCCTTGATCCGCGTCACAGAACCGGTTTTATCCGCAGCGCAGTCGCTTACTAGGCGGTCACCAGCTCGGTGAAATATTGCTTGTACTTAAACAGTTCGAGATCCGAGCGCAGCCCCAGTTTGCGCAGCGCGGTCTGCTTCTGACCGCTGATGGTTTTGCGGCTGCGCGCGTATTTACCGGCGATCTGCGTAATGCTCAACCCGTCGAGATAACAGCGAATCACTTCGATTTCGCGCGGGCTCAGCTCGCGCAGCAGCAGCGTGATGTCGTCGCCCGCCTGGCGCGGCGTCAGGTAGTCGTGCATCTCGCGATCGCTCTCCTGAAATTTATCCAGCTCCAGCATCATGTCCGGCGTCAGGAAGCGCTTGCCGCGACAGATTTGATGGATGGCATCGATCAGCACCTCCTGATCGTGGCTTTTGCCGACAAATCCCTGCACGCCGGCTTTCAGTAACAGCTGGACAATTGCCGGTTTTTCCACCGCGGACGACACCAGAATCTTCAGCTGCGGGTAGTGCAGGCGCAGCTGTTTCACCATTTGCAGCCCGTCGAGCTGGTCTTCACCCAGCATGTAATCCAGCACCAGGATATCGAGCGGGTGGCGCTGCAGGAAATTCATCAGCTGCTGGCGCTGGGCAAAGGCCCCGGCCAGATCGAGCTGCGGCTCCTGCGCTAAACGGTACTGCATGGCTTTACCAATCAGCGGATGATCGTCCAGCACGGCAATCTGCCAGATTGCGCTCTCTTTCATTACATCACCTCTTCAGGAATAGGTGTTTCCAGGGCACGCAGGAACAGTGCGTCCAGCTCGGCCACCGCCCCGGCGACCTCCGGCAGCAGCTGCTGTAATAGCGCACCATCTTCATGCTCCGCCGCCTGTTCGGCGGCGCGGCAGCGATGTTGCAGCGCGTCGGCGCGCAGCATTCGGGCACTGCCGAGTAGCTGATGCGCGGCGTGACGCGCCGAAGCAAAATTGTTCGCAGCCACCGCCTGCGTCAGCTGGGCGAGATCGTAACTGTTCTGCTGGCGCGCGGTGGTCACCAGGTCGCGCCACGCCTGCGGGTTGTTTGCCGCCAGATTCTCCAGCGTCAGCAGGGTATCGTCGCGCGTCGGGTTCATCGGTGCGCCGGTGATCACCTGCAGCAGCTGCGCGCGCTCCAGCGGTTTAAACAGACAACCGTTCATGCCGGCGTCCTGCGCCAGCTGAGCCACGCGCTCCTCCGCCATCGCCGTCAGGCCGTAAACCGGTACCGCGCGTCGCACCAGGCGCTTCTCTTCGGCGCGCAGCTGGCGGGTGAATTCGAAGCCGTCCATCTCCGGCATGTTGCAGTCGGTAATTACGCGGTCCGGCTGATTTTCGCGCCACAGCGCCAGTGCCGCTGCACCGCCATCCGCCACCAGTACATGGTGCCCGGCGTAGCGCAGCTGCTGGGCCAGCAGCAGGCGGTTGGTGGCGTTGTCATCGACAATCAGAATGCGCAGTGCAGCCTGTTTTGCTGGCTCCACCGGCTGTGGCAGGGCGGGCTGCTCATGTTCAATGCTCGCCGCTTCCGCGCGGAAGCGCAGCATAAACACGCTGCCGTCACCCGGTTCACTCTCGACGTGCAGCTCGGTGCCGAGCATCACCGCCAGCCGGCGGCAGATATTCAGGCCTAACCCGGTGCCGCTGGCGCGGTTGCTGCCCTGATCGACCTGAATGAACGGCTCGAAGATCGCCTGCTGCTGCTCTGCCGTCAGGCCAACCCCGCTGTCGCTCACCTCCAGCACATACTCCGGCCGCGTGCTCTCTGCCTGATACAGCGCCACTTCGACTTCGCCGTGCGAGGTAAACTTGATGGCGTTGCTCACCAGATTGGAGAGAATTTGCTTCAGCGCCACCGGGTCAAACAGCACCTGGTCCTGCTCCAGCTCCAGCACGATATTCAGCGCCAGCCCCTTGTTGAGCGCCACCTGGCGGAACAGCGCTTCGCAATCCCGCACCACTTCACTGAGCGACATCGGCTGCAGCTGCACGCTAAAATGCCCGGATTCAATTTTGGCCAGGTCGAGAATATCGCCCACCAGCGACAGCAGCGAACGCGACGACTCCCAGGCGACATCAATGTTTTTCTGCCGCTGCTGTTCATTACTCTGGCCGAGATGCTCGATTTCCAGCAGGCCAATCAGCGCCGCCAGCGGCGTGCGGATTTCATGACTCATGTGCGACAGGAAGGTGCTTTTCGCTTCGCTGGCGCGCACCGCGACTTCGTTGGCTTTGCGCAGGTCGGCCATCAGCGCTTCGATATGCGCCAGCTGCTCGCTGATTTCACGCTCGTGCTCGCGCTGTTTGGCCAGCGAGGCTTTCAGCAGATGGTTACGCCACAGGAAAAACAGCAGGCCCAGCCCGGCCACGGCGACGATGCGCAATATATAGCTGCGATAGCTTTGCCACGAGGTGCTGGTGGCGGGCGGCGTGTATTTGATCCAGCGCTCCATCAGCGACTGCATGGTCGGCTGCGGAATATCGGACAGCGCTTTGTTAAGGATCGACAGCAGTACCTGATCCTGGCCATTGACCGCCATCGCCATGCGGAACATCGGCAGCGGCGCGACAAACGCCACTTTGAAGCTGTCATTGAAGTGATTGTTAAGCAGAAACAGCGACGACTCGTACGGCACGATAAAGCCATCCAGCTGCTTATCGAGTAGCTGACCGAGTGAATCAATCGATACGCCGTTTTCGACGAAGTTGATGCCCGGCCAGCGCTCACGTAAATCGTAACGATAGTAGGCGCGCTCATAGATACCGACGCGCTTGCCCGCCATCTCATCAAAGCTTTTCCACGGGCTGTCTTTGCGCGTCACCACTACCCACGACGAGTAGATGTAAGAGCGGGTGTAGCGGATTTTGTCGTCCTGCTGCGCGGTGGCGTCGCTGACGGCGATAATCGCATCGCGCTGGCGGTTGAGCGTATCGCGCATGTTGCTCAACCCCTGAATCGGGTTGTAGCGAAAGCGGATGCCGGTGCGCTGGGAAATCATTTTCAGCAGGTCCACGCTCAGGCCGACCACGCGCTGGCGGTTATCAATAAAGGTAAACGGCGTATGCGAAGGATCGTAGTTAACGGTGATCTCGCGGTGTTCTGCCAGCCACGCGGCCTCTTTGTCGCTGAGATCCAGCGGATGATTTTTAACCACCGACTGATAATCCAGGCTCCAGGCTTCCGCTATCTGTACCGCGTTGCGCAGCGGAATGTTTTTCAGGATTTCATCGATGGCTGCGATCAGCGGCAGATTGGCGTGGTTGCTGGCAAAGCGCGCGTCGACATCGTTAGTGTACGGCGTGCTGTGCGCTTCAATCACATTCTGCAGGCCGCGATGCGAAAGAAAGCGCTGAGTGGCGCTGTTGCTCCAGAACAGGGTGTTTTCGCTGAACGCGGTGTCGGTGTAGGCCCACAGCGGCGGCGCGGCCGGCGCCAGCGTGGCGCGCGGATAGCGCTTGTGCAGCAGCGCTTTGAGTTCCGCATCACCGTAATAGAGCAGGCGATAGCGGCTATTTTTCAGCTCACTGTCGAAGGTCGCGTTACGTTTGCTGATTAATACGCTGCGCGCCAGTGAATACGGCAGGCTCAGCGCCAGCTGCGTATCCTGATTGGCGGCCAGCGTGTAGTAAGGAATCAGATCGACTTCACCGTCGTTGAGCGCATCCACCAGCTCCAGCCGGGTTTTATACACCTTGATTTTCACCGGCAGATTTAACGCCTTCGCCACGATGGCCAGATAATCGGCCGAGAGTCCTTCGTAGGTATTGGCTTCAAACGACACGGAATAGGGCGGCAGCGGATTGTTCCACACGCCGACGCGCAGTACAGAGTGCTGTTTCAGCCACTGCTGGCTCTGCGGCGACAGCGTGACTTCCGGTGCTACCAGACCATAGCGCGGCGAGAAATTTAACGTGGTTGCACCCCAGGCAGACAGGCAAAAACCCAGTAACAGAAGGAAGCTGAGGATGCGTTTACTCACGGATGGTTTCACTCGCTGGACCGGTTGCGCGCGCTGCCACCATGACGGCGCTTCTTCTCTGACGGCACGTTGCGCGTCAGGCATCCTTCAACAGCGACTTAATACAAGTGGACTTAAATCGCGCTTAAGAAATTTCTTAAAAACAGGAGAGAAAATTCCCGGTGAAAGGCAGGTTCCGCCGGCGCGCCGAAGCGAAGCGCGCTGCTATTTTTAGTAAGTGTAAGTTTTGTTTGCTGAAATTACCGCGTTGCTTCGCCATTCCTGCTGAACCCGGCGCAATTTTCCGACGCTAATCGCCTTTTCATTTGTTTTATTTACAGAATCTATCGTGCAGGCAAAATAGCCCTTATTTTCTCTCCAGCGATCAACCATGTCCGAAGAAGCGCTGCGCCAGCAGATTCAGAACCTGAAAAAGCACAATGCGCGCCTTAAGCGCCTGGCGCACGACGCGCGTAATAAGCTGAACGCGGCGCTGGACGGCACCGGCTTGTGCCTGTGGCAGCTGGATATTCCCAGCGGCAAGCTGGTGATTTTTAACCGGCGCTGGGGCGCGATGCTCGGCTTTCAGGCGAAAGAGACCAAAGCGCGCTTTGATGCCTGGCGCGAGTGCCTGCATCCGGAAGATGCCGATGAGGTGCTGCGCGCCTTTTACGATCATATTGAAGGACGCGCGCCCTATTACGAGGCGCTGCACCGTATGATCGGCAAGAACGGCAAAATCACCTGGGTGCTGGATCGCGGCCGCGTCAGCGAGTGGGACGAGCAGGGTAATCCGCTCAAAGTGACCGGCACCCATATCGACATGACGAAAGAGAAGAATTACGAAGCCCAGCTCTCCCTGCTGGCGCATCACGACCCGTTAACCGCGTTACCCAACCGCCACGCGCTGCAGGCGCAGTTTAGTCAGCTACAACGCGCCGGGCCGCTGTGCGTGGCGTTTATCGACCTCGACAACTTCAAGCACGTCAATGACACGCTCGGCCATCGCAGCGGTGACGAGGTACTGATTCAGCTCAGCCAGCGCATCCGCGATTTGCTGCCGTCAGAGGCCATCGTCGGGCGGCTTGGTGGCGATGAGTTTGTGTTGCTGCTGCCGTTTTTGATTGATTATCCGAAGGTGCGCATTCTGGCGCAGGCGGTGCTGGATGCGGCGCTGACGCCGTTTGACGTCGACAATGGTCATGCGCGGATTGGTGCTTCGATCGGTATCGCCCCGGTACACCGGCGCGACAGCTTCGACGACGCGCTGACCCGGGCGGATGGCGCGATGTACCAGATTAAGAAGAACGGTAAGCAGGGCTTTGGCCTGGCAGGCAATATATCGATGGGGTGAGGGCCAGCGCCCGCACCCCCTAGATCACTTAAAACGCAAAACAGGAACAGCCCAGCGCACCCCAGAACGCGTTATTGTCTGACACCGGCACCGATGACTGGCGCGCGACATCATGAGCGTGGCTGTGCACGCCACAGGGGCCGCTGCACTGGTGTACCTGCGGCATCCGCGCGGCGCGGCCGCTGGTCTGCGGCGGGGCGCTGCGGTAGTGACCAGGCACGGTAACCACCGGCGACCACTCCGGCAACACCGGTACCGGCGGCGCTGCCAGCGGCGTGAAGCTGCCGGCGGCATACACCACGTTGCCATCCACCAGCGTCAGCACTGATTCGATGCCTTTGATCTCCTCTTCCGGCACGCTGAAGAAATCTTTCGACAGCAGCACCAGATCCGCCAGCTGGCCGACTTTGATCTCACCTTTGGCGCTCTGCTCGCTGGAGAACCAGGCACTGCCTTTGGTCCACAGCATCAGCGCGGTTTCACGGTCGATGCGTGCGTTGTCATCGTACAGCTGCATCCCGCCGACGGTACGGCCTGAAACCAGCCAGTACAGTGCGGTCCACGGGTTATAGCTGGCAACGCGGGTGGCATCGGTACCGAGGCCGACCGGCACGCCGGCCTCCAGCATGCGCGCCACCGGCGGCGTCTGCTTCGCGGCCTCTTTACCGTAGCGATCGACAAAGTATTCTCCCTGGAAAGCCATGCGATGCTGCACCGCCAGCCCGCCGCCGAGCGCTTTTACCCGCTCAATATTGGCTTCAGTGATGGTTTCCGCATGGTCAAAGAACCAGTGCAGGCCATTGAACGGAATGTCGCGATTCACCTTCTCAAACACATCCAGCATACGGCTGATTGATTCGTTATAGGTGGCGTGCAGGCGGAATGGCCAGCGATGCTCCACCAGGTGGCGCACCACGCGCTCCAGCTCATCTTCCATGCCGGGTGCCAGATCCGGGCGCGGTTCGAGGAAATCTTCGAAGTCCGCCGCCGAGAACACCAGCATTTCACCGGCACCGTTGTGGCGCAGGAAATTGGTGCCCTGGCCCGGCTTCAGCATATCGGTCCACTTCTCAAAGTCTTCCAGCTCGTGGCCGGGCCGCTGGGTGAACAGGTTATAGGCGATGCGTACCGTCAGCTGCTTTTTCGCGTGCAGTTCGGCGATCACGTCGTAATCGTCCGGGTAATTCTGGAAGCCGCCGCCGGCGTCAATGGCGCTGGTCAGACCGAGGCGGTTCAGCTCGCGCATAAACTGACGCGTCGAGTTAACCTGCTGTTCCAGCGGCAGTTTGGGCCCTTTCGCCAGCGTGGCGTACAGCAGCATGGCGTTAGGACGGGCGATCAGCATGCCGGTCGGATTGCCATTACTGTCGCGCTGGATTTCGCCGCCCGGCGGGTTGGGGGTCTCTTTGGTGTAGCCCACCACTTTCAGCGCGGCGCGATTGAGCAGCGCGCGGTCATACAGATGCAGAATGAAGACCGGCGTATCGGGCGCGGCGGCATTGATTTCGTCCAGCGTCGGCATGCGGCGCTCAGCAAACTGGAACTCGCTCCAGCCCCCGACCACGCGCACCCACTGCGGTGACGGCGTACGCAGGGCCTGTTCGCGCAGCATACGCAGCGCATCGGCCAGCGACGGCACGCCTTCCCAGCGCAGCTCAAGGTTGTAGTTGAGGCCACCGCGAATCAGATGCAGGTGGGAGTCGTTCAGGCCGGGAATGCCGGTGTGCCCTTTGGCGTCGATGATTTGCGTGTCGCTGCCGGCAAAGCGCATGACGTCCGCTTCGCTACCTACGGCGAGGAACTTGCCGTCTTTGATGGCTACGGCGGTGGCCAGCGGGTTTGCGCGGTCGACGGTGTGAAACTTACCGTTGGTAAAAATCAGGGATGCGGTCGTCATTCTGTTCTCTCCGTTAAATTAAGCGTAGCGGCCCTCAGCCACCGTGTTAATGCGCGGTTAAAAATGCTTGCGCCGATGAGGAAAAAAATACGAAATGACAGCAGTTATTGATAACGGATTGTTTTTACGTTGTCGTTCAACTTTTTTTACGGAGGGTAGGGAATGCGTTTAAATCTGGAGGCGCTGCTGATTCTGGATGCGCTCGATCGTCATGGCACCTTTGCCGCTGCGGCCGCGCGACTGTTCAAAACCGCGTCGGCGTTGAGCTATACCGTGCAGAAGATGGAGAGCGATTTAAAAATCACGCTGCTCGATCGCTCCGGCCATCGCGCCACATTCACGCCGACCGGCCGCCTGATGCTGGAAAAAGGGCGGACGCTGCTGCGTGCGGTGAACGAGCTGGAGCAGCAGGCGCGCTACGTGGAGAGCGGCTGGGAGAGTCTGCTGACCATCAGCGTGGATGCTTCGCTGCCGTTCAGCATCCTCACGCCGCTGATTGACGAATTTTATCAGCAGCACCCGCACACCCAGCTGCAGTTCCGTCAGGACGTGCTGGCCGGCTGCTGGGAAGCGCTGCACTACGGCGAAGCGGACATTGTCTTTGGCGCGGTTCAGGAACCCGCCACGCGCAAAGAGATTGTCTGCCAGCCGCTGGGCTGGCTGGAGTATGTGTTCGCTGTCGCTCCTGACCATCCGCTGGCGGCGGAGCCGGAACCGCTGCTGCGTGAACAGATTCGCCAGTATCGCGCGGTCACGGTGCATGATTCATCCCGCCACGGTGCCGGGATGGATTTACGCGTGCTGGATGAGCAGAAGACGCTGAGCGTGCATGATTTTCCGGCCAAACTGCAGGCGCATCTCGCCGGGCTCGGCTGTGGTTATCTGCCGCTTTACCTGGCGCGCCCGCACCTGGCGAGCGGTGCGCTGGTGGCGCGCCAGCTGGACAGCGAGTGCCGGCGCGATATCGCCTATCTGGCGTGGAATGAGAGCGCCTGCGGCAACGCGGCTATCTGGTGGCGCGAGCGCCTGCCAACGCTGCCCGGCCTGAGTGACATCTACGCGCCAGCCTGATCACAGCGCAATATGATGGCTGACCTGCGGGGGTTCATCACCCTGATGGAACTGCAGTACCGCCTGCTGTAACTCAGCATCGGCGCGCGAGACGCGCTGGTGCTGACGCAAATGCTCCTGCCATGACTCCACCATAAACCACTCCAGCAGCGCTCCGGCATCGTCGGTCTGCTCCATTAATCCCCACGCATAGGCACCGTCACGGCGTCGCGCCTGCGCCAGTTTGTGCATGGCGTGCTGGAAAGCGGCGCGATCGGCCTGGGGAACACGGTAGCGAATCTGGATCAGTACGGCACCACGGCGGATATCCACCGCATCGCTCACCACCGGTTCAGCCCAGTGCTGCGCCGGCTGCAGATCCGCTTCGCCCGCCGGCAGCGCCAGCCGTTTTGCCAGCAGCGCCGTGATGAGCAGCGCCGCGCCGGCCAGCATCAGCGTTGGCGCCAGACCTATGTGCTGGGCGATCAGCCCCCAGGCCAGACTGCCACCCGCCAGCGTGCCGTTGAACACCATCAGATAGACCGCCAGCCCGCGACCGCGCACCCAGTCGGGCAGCACCGCCTGCGCCACGCCGTTGAGGGTCGTCAGCGCGATGATCCAGCCGGTGCCCAGTACCAGCATCAGCAGCAGCGCCAGCCACTGTGGCGGACTGAGCGCCAGCGCCACCATGACCAGCGCGCTGAGCACGGCGGAGAGCAGCATCAGTCCATCATGGCTCAGCCGGGCACGCAGGCGCGGCAGCAGCAGCGCGCCGGCAATGGCACCGGCACCGACGGCCCCGAGCAGCAAGCCGTAAAAGCCTGCGCTGCCGTGCAGCATGGTGCGCGCCACCAGCGGCAGCAGCGCCCAGATGGCACTGGCGAAGGCAAAATACAGCGCGGCGCGCAACAGTACGCGGTGCAGTTCGCGGCTGGCTTTCACATAGCGCAGCCCGGCGCGGAAAGCGCCAAAGAAGTGCTCATTCAGCGCGGTAGCGGCTTTCGCCGGACGTTTCCACCACAGCAGCGCGGCGATGACAAAAAAATAACTGGCGACATCGGCACCGTAAGCGGCCATAGCACCTAAACTTGCCAGCAGCAGGCCGCCGGTAGCCGGTCCAATCGCCCGGGCGATATTGATGCCCAGCGAGTTGAGCGCGACGGCATTTTTCAGCTCATGGCGGGGTACCAGCTCCGGCACGATGGCCTGCCATGCCGGACCGAACAGCGCCGCGCCGACGCCGCCGACAAAGGTCAGGCCGATCAGCCATTCAACGGTGAGCCAGTGGTTGTGCGACAGCAGCAGTAGCGTGCCGCTGACGCTGGCCATCAGCAGCTGCACCACAATTAGCAGTCGGCGGCGGTCAACAATATCTGACAGCACGCCGGCCGGCAGCGCCAGCAGGAACACTGGCAGGGTGGCGGCGGTTTGCATCAGCGCGACGGCGGTTGGGTTATCCGACAGTCCGGTAATCAGCCAGGCGCTGGCGACGTCACGGATAAAGCTACCGGTATTGCCGAGCACCGAAGCGGTCCAGATCACGGCGAAAAGCCCGTAGGCGAAAGGGGAAAACGCGCCGCTGCGCGCTGTTTGTGGATTTGGCTGGTTCATCAGGCTGTTCCTGTCAGTGTGCGATGAGAGCACGATACGAAGCTCGCCCGTCAGGAGATAGCGGAAAAAATCGGCCAACTTGTACAAGGATTTTTGACGGCAGGGCTTAGCAAAAATCTTTGCACAAGTTGTCAAAATCTCTGCTTTAGGTTTTTCCAGCATCCCGCGCTAGTTTGATTGCCAGACACAACATCACTGACTAACGGAGAAAAAACATGAGCACATTCAAGACTAAAGACGGCGTAAACCTGTACTTCAAAGACTGGGGCAAGGGGCAGCCGGTGCTGTTCAGCCACGGCTGGCCGCTGGATGCCGATATGTGGGACAGCCAGCTCAATTTCCTCGCCGAGCGCGGCTATCGCGTCATCGCGTTTGACCGCCGCGGCTTTGGTCGCTCCGATCAGCCGTGGGAAGGCTACGATTACGACACTTTTGCCGACGATATTCACGGCCTGATCGAGCACCTTCAGCTGAATGAGGTGACGCTGGTAGGCTTCTCGATGGGCGGCGGGGATGTGTCGCGCTACATTGGTCGTTATGGTACCGCGAAAGTGAAAGGACTGGTGCTGCTGGGCGCCGTTACCCCGATTTTTGGTAAAACCGACGATCACCCGGAAGGGGTGGAATCAGCGGTGTTTGACGGGATTAAAGCGGGTTTGCTGAAGGATCGTGCGCAGTTTATCAAAGAGTTCGCCACGCCGTTTTACGGCACCAACGCGGGCCAGACGGTTTCCGATGGGGTACTGACGCAGACGCTGAACATTGCGCTGCTGGCGTCGCTGAAAGGTACGCTGGATTGCGTGACCGCGTTCTCTGAGACGGATTTCCGTGCGGATATTGCCAAAGTGGATGTGCCGACGCTGGTGATCCACGGCAGTAACGACCAGGTAGTGCCGTTTGAAGCCACCGGCAAGCTGGTGCACGAGATGATTGCGGGTTCGCAGCTGAAAGTGTATGAGAACGGCCCGCACGGTTTTGCGGTGACGCATCAGGACCAGCTGAATGCGGATCTGCTGGCGTTTTTGCAGGGGAATTAAGGGGGGAGTGCGTTTTTTCCCCTCACCCTAACCCTCTCCCGCTTGCGGGAGAGGGGACCGATCGAGCGGGGGATTGGCTCTTGAATTAACCTGGGCTGTCTCAGTCCTTCATGTGGCAGCGTTTCCCTCTCCCGGTGGTAGAGGGGACCGATCGAGCGGGGCATTGGATCTTGAATTAACCTGGGCTGTCTCAGTCCTGCATATGGCAGCGTTCCTGCATATGGCAGCGTTTCCCTCTCCCGGTGGGAGAGGGCCAGGGTGAGGGCATCAGGCCGCAGTATCCCGCCTGCTACCACACCCAACCGCATTATCAGTCCGCCAGCAAATGCCCGTACATCGCCAGCAGGCGACGGGTGACGCCGTTGGTCCAGCCGAAGCCGTCCTGCAACGGATACTCACCGCCGCCACCCGGGCGGGCGCGGTCGCCGCTGATATCGTACTTCTCTACCAGCTTATGGTGCAGCGAATAGAAATTCTTCACCGTGGTCAGCCAGTTGACCGCAATCTCGGTTGCCAGCGTCTCTTCACCGTAGTTATTCAGTCCGACCACCGCCATCCACTGTAGCGGTGCCCAGCCGTTGGGTTTATCCCACTGCTCGCCGCTCTCCACCATGGAGGTCACCAGCCCGCCCTGCGTCAGCAGCAGCTGGCGCAGCGCCACTGCCTGCAGATGCGCCTGTTCCGGTGAAGCCAGCCCCAGGAACAGCGGTACCACCGCCGCTGCGGTAAAGGCACCAAAGCGTTCACGTCGCCAGTCGTAGTCGCGGTACACGCCAGCGGTGTTGTCCCACAGATAGCGATGAATCGCCTGCTTGCGCGCATCCGCCTTCTTCTGCCACGCCAGGCCGGTGAGTTCTTCGCCCTTCGCGTGCGCCAGCGTCGAGATCATCAGCTCCAGCTTGTAGAGAAACGCATTCAGATCCACCGGAATAAACTGGGTGGTGCGAATGCTGGACAGACGCTGCGGATCGCGCAACCAGCGCGAAGAGTAATCCCAGCCGGAAGCGGCACCGGCGCGCAGATCGCGATAGACCTCGCTGGCCGGCCGACGCGATTTGCTGGCGGTTTCCACATCTTCCATCCACGACTCATCGCGCGGCGTGTCGCGATCGTCCCAGTAGCGGTTGAGCAGCGAACCATCCGGCATGCGCACCACGTGGCGATAGGCCTGATGCGGCATCAGCTCGCCGGCCCCGTCCATCCAGAACTGATACTCTTTCATCAGCTGGTCAAGGTAGCGCTTCGCGCCGCGAATGCCGTCCTCTTCAAACAGCTCGACCATCAGCGCGAACACCGGCGGCTGCGAGCGGCTGAGGTAATAGGTACGGTTGCCATTCGGCACGTGACCGTAGTTATCAATCAGCCAGGCGAAGTTGTCCGCCATATGACGCAGCAGATCGTCGCGGCCCGCTTCGGCCAGTCCCAGCATGCTGAAGTAGGAGTCCCAGTAATACGTTTCACCAAAACGCCCGCCGGGCACCACGTAAGGCTTCGGCAGCGGCAGCAGCGACGAATGCGGTAAATGCTGCTGCGGCATTTTGGTTAACACTGGCCACAGATCGTCAATATGTTCCGTCAGGGTTTTATCCGGATTGGAAACATAAAAACTCTCATTGACCTGCGGTAAATAAAAATGCTCGTGGACAAATTTTTCCAGGTCGAACTCCGCCGAGCGTTTGCGGCGGCGATAGCGGATTAAAATATCCAGCGGATCGAATTTAGGCGCGCAGTCCGGAAACGTTTTGCTGTCGGCAAAAATACGTGACGTCTGCACGTGCTCAAACAGCTCCAGATAGCGATCGGCAGGCGTCAGCGCATCAGGCGCAGGCAGGCCTTCGATCAGCTCGGGTTCCGGCTCCGAATCCTGCATACCTTCGCGGATAAACTCGTGAGGATCGTATTGATACCCCAGATCAGCATGGGCTTCGTGTTCTCCGAAAGCTTGACGTTGCTGGTGGTTAGTATTAATAGCGGCCTCCTGAAATTGCCTGGTTGCTCAAAGGACAAATTATAGATCTCTGACCCGATGAGACAACAATGCGAAATATCTATGAACGTAATAAATCTTGTCGATTGATCGGCTTTTTAAGGCTTTTTTCAGCGAATACAACGCCCTATATTTCAGGAATTGAAAGCAGTGTTTCAGATGAAGCTTTAAATAAATGAACAGATTTATCTGTAAATAAAAAAATCGTCAGTGATGACGGCAAAAAAGCGGGAAGAGGTTGATCATTTGATGGCAAACGAGACGGGGAAAAGAGGGCTTTTCGTCGCCCTCACCCCGGATTTCACCGCAGGTGAGGGCGCCATCAGCGCCTTACTTTGCCAGCGTGGCCTTAATTACCGCGGCGAACGGTGTGGTCGGGCGGCCAATGAGTTTGCTGAGCGTGTGGCTGTCGTCGAACAGGGCACCCTGAGCGGCACCGGCGTCGGAATCCGCCAGCAGTTCGGCCAGCGGCGCGGGTAAGCCGGCTCCGATTAGCGCCGCGCTGAACTCCTCAGGCGGCAGGTTAACGTACTCCACCTGTTCGCCGGACTGGCGGGCGATCTCCGCACTGAATTCTGCCAGCGTATAGCTGTCATCGCCGGCCAGTTCGTACATTTTGCCGGCCTGATCGTCACGGCTGATCACCTCTGCCGCCGCGGCAGCGTAATCCTCGCGCGCCGCCGACGCGATGCGCCCGTTGCCCGCCGCGCCGATAAAGGCATGATGCGCTAACGCCGGTGCGATGCTGGCCGCATAGTTTTCGCTGTACCAGCCGTTACGCAGCAGGGCATAAGGGATGCCTGAAGCCTGCAGCAACGCTTCGGTGGCGCGGTGTTCGACGCCCAGACCCAGCGGCGAGGTATCGGCATGCAGCAGACTGGTATACGCGATAAATGACACGCCTGCCGCTTTGGCAGCATCAATCACCGCCCGGTGCTGGGCCTCGCGCTGGCCCACTTCGCTGGAGGAGATCAGCAGCACTTTCTGCACGCCGGCAAAGGCGCTGTGCAGCGTTTGTGGCTGGTTGTAATCTGCGGTACGCAGCGCGACGCCGAGCGCCTGCAGGTCCTGCGCCTTTTCCGGTGAACGTACCACCGCGATGATCTCGCTGGCCGGTACTTTCTTCAGCAAGGCATTAATCACTAAACGGCCCAGTTGGCCAGTGGCTCCGGTAATCGCAATCATGGTGTTTTCCTCAGGTTGAACTGGTATGGAAACAGCCTACGAGATAAACTAACTTTTAGTAAGTACTTACAGATTTGTTAGTTTGAGCGGAGTGATGTAAATGGCTGAAAACCTGAGTGATAAATTTTCCCGTGGTGAATTGCTCAATGTGAACTGCCCGTCACGTGAAGTGTTAAAACGGATTACCAGCCGCTGGAGTGTGCTGGTGTTACTGGCGCTGCGCGCTGAGACGCTGCGCTTCAGCGAACTGCGCCGCCGGATTGGTGGCATCAGTGAACGCATGCTGGCGCAGACGCTGCGCTACATGGAAGAGGATGGCTTCATTGAGCGTATCGCCTATGAAGTGGTGCCGCCGCACGTGGAGTACCGGCTGACGGCGCTGGGCCATGAGGTGGAAGGGCAGGTCATCGGCCTCGCCGACTGGCTGGAAAGCAATGTCCACCGCATCATTAAAGCGCCGCAGACAGCGTGAGTGCCGTCGCGGCGCGCCAGGCTCAGGCGTGCAAATATTTCTCAAACCAGCCGAGTGTGCGACCCCATGCCAGGTCGGCGGCGGCTTTGTCATAGCGTGGCGTTGAGTCGTTGTGAAAGCCGTGATTCACGCCGGGATAAATATACGCCTCATAGGTTTTGTGGCTGGCTTGCAGAGCGGCTTCATAAGCTGGCCAGCCTTCGTTGATGCCTTTATCCAGCGCGGCATAGTGCAGCAGCAGCGGCGCCTGAATGCGCGCCACATCTTCCGCTTTTGGCTGGCGGCCATAGAACGGCACGGCGCAGGCCAGCTCAGGAAACGCCACTGCCGCCGCATTGGCCACGCCACCGCCATAACAGAAGCCGGTGATGCCGACCTTGCCGTTCCCCTCGGGATGCTGCATCAGGAAATCTACTGCCGCGAAGAAATCGTTCATCAGTTTGGCCGGGTCGACTTTGGCCTGCATCGCGCGGCCCTCTTCATCATTGCCCGGATAGCCGCCCAGCGAACTTAAGCCATCCGGCGCCAGCGCGACATAGCCCGCTTTGGCGACCCGTCTCGCCACGTCTTCAATGTAAGGATTCAGGCCGCGATTCTCGTGTACCACCACCACGGCACCCAGCTTGCCGCTGGCGTGAGTCGGGCGCACCCGATAAGCGCGTACCTCGCCATGTCCCTGGGGCGACGGGTAGTGAATGTATTCGGCGTTGATATCAGGGTCGGTAAACGACACCTGCTCTGCCAGCGCATAATTGGGGCTCATGGCGCTGAGCAGGGTGGCTCCGGTCATGCCGGCGATGGTGAACTTCGCGGCCAGCGAGAGAAACTCGCGCTTGCTGATGCGACCGTGTGCATAGTAGTCATAAAGCTCAAGCAGTTCCTGGGGAAAATCCTGGGCGGTAAGACGGGTCATAACCTCTCCTTCGCTGATTAACCGGACTGTGCTGCTTTAACAAAGCACAGCCTGACGCCGCTGGCAAATGCCATGCCCCAGCGGGTTAATGCGCGATGGCTCACAGAATGTCACCGAAAGGCAGCAAATTAATTTCTTTTTGGTCTATAAAAATTATCTTTTAATTAACAAAGTTTCTTTCTGGCGACTGTGCAGGAAATTTTACAGCGTAACGTGACGGTGCGGTCCTCTGCCGTTTTGTCTGGCGCAGTAATTAACAACTAAATTAGCCAGTTACCAGATTAACGCCTTTTCCTCTCGCTCTGCTTAATAACAAGATTGTCACAATAAATCACGGGCTTTAACCTTAACTTAGTGATTTTAAACAAGTAGTTTCTGGTGAAAACAATGATCGAAATCAAAAAATACTGTTATAGTTTTAGCCATTCCTACTGTTTCTTTTTGTTCTCGCCGCTTGCCTTACAATTGGCGTGAATCTCTTCCGACGTCACGAAATAATAATCTTGTGCGTCAAACTTGTTAATTATAAGTAAAAATTCGGTGCAATCTTGTGGCAAAGAGGTAAGCAATGTTTGGATTAGATGCCTTCCACCTGGCCAGGATTCAGTTCGCCTTTACTGTTTCCTTCCATATTATTTTCCCGGCCATCACCATCGGTCTCGCCAGTTTCCTGGCGGTGCTCGAAGGCATGTGGCTGAAAACCCGTAACGAGACCTATCGCGATCTCTACCACTTCTGGTCCAAAGTCTTTGCCGTTAACTTCGGTATGGGCGTGGTGTCCGGACTGGTGATGGCGTATCAGTTTGGTACCAACTGGAGTGGTTTCTCGCAGTTTGCCGGCAGTATTACCGGTCCGCTGCTGACGTATGAAGTGCTCACCGCCTTCTTCCTTGAAGCGGGCTTCCTCGGCGTGATGCTGTTTGGCTGGAACCGCGTTGGGCCGGGCCTGCACTTCTTTGCCACGTGCATGGTTGCGCTCGGCACCATCATCTCAACCTTCTGGATCCTCGCGTCCAACAGCTGGATGCATACCCCGCAGGGCTACATCATTGAGAATGGCATCGTGGTGCCGCAGGACTGGTTTAAGATTGTCTTCAACCCGTCGTTCCCGTACCGCCTGTTCCATATGTCGGTGGCGGCCTTCCTCGCCAGTGCCTTCTTTGTTGGCGCGTCTGGCGCGTGGCATCTGCTGCGCGGTAACGATAACCCGGCAATCCGCAAAATGTTCTCCATGGCACTGTGGATGGCACTGATCGTAGCGCCGATTCAGGCGATGATCGGCGATGCGCACGGCCTGAATACCCTTGAGCATCAGCCGGCAAAAATTGCGGCGATTGAAGGCCACTGGGAAAACCCGCCGGGAGAAGCGACGCCGCTGATTCTGTTCGGTATTCCGGATATGGATGAAGAACGCACCAAATATGCGCTGGAAGTGCCGTACCTCGGCAGCCTGATTTTGACCCACAGCCTGGACAAACAGGTCCCGGCGCTGAAGAGCTTCCCGAAAGAGGACCGTCCGAATTCGCTGGTGATCTTCTGGTCGTTCCGCGTCATGGTGGCGATGGGCCTGCTGATGATCACCCTCGGTGTGCTGAGCCTGTGGCTGCGCTACAAAAAGCGGCTGTATAACTCCCGGCCGTTCCTGTGGTTCGCCCTGCTGATGGGCCCATCCGGCCTGATCGCCATTCTTGCCGGCTGGTTTACCACGGAAATTGGTCGTCAGCCATGGGTGGTGTACGGCGTGCAGCGCACCATTGATGCGGTGTCGGCGCATGGTGATTTGCATATGAGCATCAGCCTGCTGGCCTTCATCCTCGTCTATTCGTCGGTGTTTGGTGTCGGCTACGTTTACATGATGCGCCTGATCAAGAAAGGTCCGCTGACCGGCGAGGGTAAAGATGTGCGCCACGGTGGTCCGGGGCAGGATAAAACACCTGCGCGTCCGCTTTCTGCGGCCCATGAGAGTCTGAACGAACCGCAGGAGGGTAAATAAATGATCGATTTCTCCATTATCTGGTTCGCCATTATCGTGTTCGCCACCCTGATGTATATCGTGATGGATGGCTTCGATCTTGGCATCGGTATCCTGTTCCCGTTCAACAAAGATGCAGTTGAGCGCGACATGATGGTGAATACCGTTGCGCCGGTCTGGGATGGCAACGAAACCTGGCTGGTGCTGGGCGGTGCCGGTCTGTACGGTGCGTTCCCGCTGGCCTATTCGGTGATTGCCGATGCGCTGGCTATTCCGCTCACCGCGATGCTGATTGGCCTGATTTTCCGTGGCGTGGCGTTTGAGTTCCGCTTTAAGGCCACGGAAGAACACCGCGCGTTCTGGGATAAATCATTTATCGCCGGTTCACTGCTGGCGACCTTCAGTCAGGGCGTTGCGGTCGGTGCGATTATCGACGGCTTCCCGGTGAAAGGGCGCGAGTTTGCCGGCTCGGCGCTGGACTGGCTGGCGCCGTTCCCGCTGTTCTGCGGCGTCGGTCTGGTGGTGGCGTACGCGCTGCTGGGCTGTACCTGGCTGATCATGAAAACCGAGCATGAGCTGCACCGTAAGATGTCCGCGCTGGCGACGCCGCTGGTGATCGCGCTGCTGCTGATTGTCGGCATTATCAGCCTGTGGACGCCGTTCACCCACGATGCGATTGCGCACCGCTGGTTCAGCCGTCCTAACCTGTTCTGGTTCCTGCCGGTGCCGGTGCTGGTGCTGCTGTGTTCGTGGGGCATCGTGCGCGCTATCAAGCGTGAGGCGCACTACTCGCCGTTCCTGCTGACGCTGGCGCTGGTGTTTCTCGGCTTCTCCGGCCTCGGTATCAGCGTATGGCCGCACATTATTCCGCCGTCGATCACCATCTGGGACGCCGCGTCACCGCCGCAGAGTCAGGCCTTTATGCTGGTCGGTAGCTTACTGATTATTCCGGTAATTCTGGGTTACACCTTCTGGAGTTACTACGTGTTCCGCGGAAAAATCAAAGCCGACGAAGGATACCACTGAGATGCAAACCGAGGTCAGCAATATGAACAACCCCACTGAAACGAAAGCCCCCTGGTGGAAGCGCGTGCTGTGGTTAGTAATCATCTACGGCGCAAGCGTGCTGGCACTGGGCGTGGTGGCATCACTGTTTCGTATGATGATGACGGCAGCGGGCATGCGTTCGCACTGAGTGGTCGATGAGGGCAGGCACGCCTGCCCGGCATTATCGGTCGCCATAAATGGCGACCCTGCAAGGTGATGCACGATGTTCGTAGGGTGCGCATTGATGCGCACCGATCATGTGTCGGCCCATCAGATTGGCCAGCATTTGGTCGCCATTCATGGCGCCCCGACAGTGTACTGGCACGATTTTCGTAGGGTGCGCATTAATGCGCACCGATCATGTGTCGGCCCATCAGATTGGCCAGCATTTGGTCGCCATTCATTGCGCCCCGACAGAGTACTGGCACGATTTTCGTAGGGTGCGCATTAATGCGCACCGCTATGTGCAGGCAAATCACTGCTCAATGATGCGATGCCGTTAAGACGATAAAAGGTTAGTTACCTAAGCAATTAATGCTTTTCGCGTCTCGCTGTCTTTACTCTTCCTTACGTTATCCATACGATTTTGTTATATTTATGTGACGGATTACGCAAAAGCACCGCCTTTCCCAACCCATTCAATTAAAAAAAATGCTCAGCCTGAATCTGAAAAAACAGTACATCAACGATCTGGTGGACTGGATCGAGGCCAATCTGACCGACGAGCTCAACATCGATCTGATTACCCTGAAATCCGGTTACTCCAAGTGGCACATGCAGCGCATGTTCAAAGAGATGACCGGCCAGACGCTGGCCTCGTACACGCGCAAACGTCGTCTGACGCTCGCTGCCATGGCGCTGCGCCTGACCAGCATGCCGCTTATTGATATCGCCGTGCGGTTTGGCTTTGATAATCAGCAAAACTTTACCCGGGTGTTTAAAAGCCACTTCGCCATGACGCCAGGCGCTTATCGCCGCATTCCTGAGATGCAGATGAAAGACTTCCACAGCCGCATCTCCACCCAGCGGCAGTGGGTGAGTGCGCGCCTGGCAGAGAAGCCGGAGCTGAAGCTGTGCGGAGAAGTGATTGAGTGGGAGTGCCGCTTCGGCGAATACATTGACCACCATAATCACGTGGTGGCGCAGCATACGCGTGATTTCATCGCCTTCGCCGGCCAGCACGTGCAGCGTGGCTGGCTCGGTTTCCAGTTCAGCCCGGGGGTTAACTCCAGCGATCAGCAGCATATCAGCCTGTTTCAGGCGCTGGAGAGCCAGTACGCCGACGTGCTGACCGGCAATGTACAGAACTGGACCGGTGAAAGCGGACTGTATGCGGAGATTGACTGGCACGGCGCGCCGGAAGAGATCAATGCGTTCACCGCAGAGGTGTACTACAACCATCTGCCTGCGCTCGGCGTGGCGCGGCGGCCGGGCAAGGACCTGATTAAGCTCGATCTCCGCTACAGCACGCCGGATCTGCTGCAGGGGACCTTTTACATTCCGGTTAAAGTCGGATAATGCATAAATTGTGCGGTAAACTGTGATAAACCGCACAATTTTATAAATTCCTGTGCCTGAGTGGCGTAAAATCCTTCACTGAAACCTGACTGACCGTGGAAAACACTGTTTGCCACCTCTCAGGCTGGATCATCACCTGCATGCTTGGTCCATTCCGGACCGTTAGAGTGAAAAGACAAAAAATTATGCGACTTCTACCGTTGTTACTTTCAACAGCGCTTGTGGCGTTTTCCGCGCTGGCAAGTGCCCAGATGGCTGAGCCTTTCTCACCGCCAGGCGGTCTGCATCCGCATCAGCCTCACTGCGCCCAGCATGAGATTGCCGGCGATAATGCGCTGCCACAGCAGCGCACGGATGACGTGACGCTGCTGACCTGCACTAACCACCAGGCCTGACGGCGCGCTACCTGCTTAGCGACCAGCGCCGTATTGCGTCCGTCCGCTTTCAGCCCCTCCCTCCGCTGCAATACGCCCGGCCTGGCAAATAACTCGAAAATCCCGAGCAATAAACGAGACATAAGCTGCTTTTAACGAGGTGTTACAGCGGCTAAACTTCTCCACCAAATGTCTCTGCTCAGGAGGAGTTGTGAACAAACCCCGTAGTATTCGAAGCTTGCTGAAAAGCTTTATCGAAAGTGACGCCAGCAACGGCATGGTGCTGATTCTGGCGGCGGTGGCGGCGATGGTGCTGGCCAATAATGCCGCCACCGCGCAGGGCTATCAAAACCTGCTGGCGGAGCCGGTACAGATTCGCTTCGGCGCGCTGGATATCAGCAAAAACCTGCTGCTGTGGATTAACGATGCGCTAATGGCGCTGTTCTTTCTGCTGATTGGCCTCGAAGTGAAGCGCGAACTGATCAGCGGCGAGCTGGCCAGCCGCGATCGCGCGATCTTCCCGGTGATTGCTGCGCTGGGCGGCATGGTTGCGCCGGCGCTCATTTTCCTGCTGTTCAATCATGATAACGAGGTTGCCCGCAACGGCTGGGCAATTCCAACGGCCACCGATATCGCCTTTGCGCTCGGCGTGCTGGCGCTGCTCGGCAGCCGGGTACCGGCGGCGCTGAAAGTGTTCCTGATGGCGCTGGCGATCATTGATGACCTCGGTGCCATCGTGATTATTGCGCTGTTCTATACCAGCGATCTGTCAGTGCTGTCGCTGAGCGTGGCGGGCGGCGCTATCGTGCTGCTGGCGATCCTCAATCGCTGCGGCGTGCGCAACATCGCGGTGTATATGCTGGTGGGCGTGGTGCTGTGGACCGCGGTTCTGAAGTCCGGCGTGCATGCCACGCTGGCGGGCGTCGTGGTGGGCTTCTTTGTGCCGCTGGAGGAGAAAGAGGGACACTCACCGGCTGAGCACCTGGCGCACGGACTGATGCCGTGGGTGAACTGGCTGATCCTGCCGCTGTTCGCGTTCGCCAACGCCGGCATCTCGCTCAGCGGCATCACCTTTGGCGATGTGCTGTCGCCGGAGCCGCTTGGCATTATCCTCGGTCTGCTGATTGGTAAACCGTTAGGTATCACGCTGTTCTGCTGGCTGGCGGTGAAGCTGCGGCTGGCGGCGTTGCCTGGCAGAACCACCATTCGCGACATTATGGCAATCGGCGTGCTGTGCGGTATCGGCTTTACCATGTCGATCTTCATCAGTTCGCTGGCGTTTGATGCCGCGCATGAACAGCTGGTGACGTTCTCGAAGCTGGGCATTCTTAGCGGTTCACTGCTGTCGGCGGTGATAGGTTATACGCTGCTGCGCATCAAACTGCGCTAATAAGGAGAGGCGCAAGCCTCCTTTATGGTATGAATCAGCTCAATTTTAATCATCTCTACTACTTCTGGCAGGTGTGCAAAACCGGTTCGGTGGTGCGCGCCGCTGAAGTGCTGTGCCTCACGCCGCAGACCGTAACCGGCCAGATCAAAGCGCTGGAAGAGCAGCTGGATGGCGTGCTGTTTCGCCGTCAGGGGCGCGGCCTGGTGCCCACCGAGCTGGGGCAGCTGGTGTTCCGCTATGCCGATCGCATGTTTATGCTCAGCCAGGAAATGCTCGATATCGTTAACTACCGCAAGGAGTCGCATCTGCTGTTTGATGTTGGCGTGGCGGATGCGCTGTCAAAACAGCTGGTGAGCAAGGTGCTGGAAACGGTGGTGATGGCCGGCGAGAAAATTCAGCTGCGCTGCTTTGAATCAACGCATGAAATGCTGCTGGAGCAGCTCAGCCAGCATAAGCTGGATATGATCCTCTCCGACTGCCCGATAGATTCAACCCAGCAGGCCGGGCTGTTTTCGGTCAAGCTCGGCGAATGTCCGGTTAGCTTCTGGTGTAATGCGCCACTGCCTGAGCTGCCATTTCCGGCCTGTCTGGAGCAGCGGCGCCTGCTGCTGCCCGGCCGGCGTTCGATGCTGGGGCGCAAGCTGCTGAACTGGATCCACAGCCAGGGGTTACAGGTTGAGATTCTCGGTGAATTTGATGATGCGGCGCTGATGAAGGCGTTTGGCGCGCAGAACAATGCGATCTTTGTCGCACCGACGCTGTACGGGGATGAGGTCTATCGTGACGATAGCGTGCGCGAGATCGGCAGGCTGGAGACGGTGATGGAGGAGTATCACGTTATTTTTGCCGGGCGCATGATTCAGCATCCGGCGGTGCAGAGTATTTGCCATCGCGACTTCAGCGCGCTGTTCAGCCATGGATCGCAGGCATAAAAAAACCGGCGAAGCGCCGGTTCTTTTAACAAAGCGATAAACAGACGGCGATTAAGCCAGTTTGTTGATCTGAGCAGTCAGGTTTGCTTTATGACGTGCAGCTTTGTTTTTGTGGATCAGACCTTTAGCAGCCTGACGGTCCACGATTGGTTGCATTTCGTTGAATGCGTTCTGCGCAGCAGCTTTGTCGCCGGTTGCGATAGCCGCGTATACTTTCTTGATGAAAGTACGCATCATAGAACGATTGCTCGCGTTATGCTTGCGACGTTTCTCAGATGTTACGGCGCGTTTCTTAGCTGATTTGATATTAGCCAAGGTCCAACTCCCAAATGTGTTCTATATGGACAAATCAAAGGCCGAGGACTATGCCTTTTGCGCCTTCTTTTGTCAATGGATTTGTGCAATAAAGCGTCGTTTTAACCACGACACCCGCTTACGTAATTGATGGCGCAAGATTCTACCAGCAACACCGCGCTGAATACAGTATTTCGCAACAAAATTGTTGTGATGGGGCCGGAGCCGCCAGCCAGCGGGCGCCTGACGCTGAATCAGGCGCAGGAAAGGCACGCAGACGGGTTAACCTGAACGCTATTCAAGGGTATAATCCGCCGATTTCCACCGGTTTGAGTCAGCCATGAAGTTTATCCGCGGTATTTACAATCTGAAAGAGCAGCATCGCGGCTGCGTCCTGACCATTGGTAATTTTGACGGCGTGCATCGCGGCCACCAGGCGCTGATGGCGGAGTTAATTGCCGAAGGACGTAAACGCAACCTGCCGGTGGTGGTGATGCTGTTTGAGCCACAGCCGCTGGAGCTGTTTGCCGGCGACAAAGCGCCGGCGCGCCTGACGCGTCTGCGTGAAAAGCTCAGGTACCTCGCACTGGCGGGCGTTGATGCCGTGGTGTGCGTGCGCTTCGATCGCCGTTTTGCGGCACACTCAGCACAAAGCTTTATCAGCGAACTGCTGGTCGACAAGCTCAATGTGAAATTCCTCGCAGTGGGGGATGATTTCCGCTTTGGCGCTGGTCGCCAGGGGGATTTCCTGTTATTACAGAAAGCCGGTGCGGAGTATGGCTTTGAGGTCATCAGCACCCAGACCTATTGTGATGGCGGCAAACGTATCAGCAGTACGGCGGTACGTCAGGCGCTGGCGCAGGACGATTTTGCTCAGGCGCAGCAGCTGCTCGGTCATCCGTTCAGTATTTCTGGCCGCGTAGTGCACGGTGATGCACTGGGACGCACCATTGGTTTCCCGACCGCCAATCTCCCGCTTCGTCGTACCGTGACGCCGGTAAAAGGTGTCTTTGCGGTTGAAGTGCTGGGGCTGGGCGAGCAGCCGATTCCCGGCGTGGCAAACATTGGTACGCGCCCGACGGTAAAAGGTCTGCGTCAGCAGCTTGAAGTTCACCTGCTCGACACACATATGAATCTTTATGGGCGCCACATTGAGGTGGTGCTGAAGCAGAAGATTCGCGACGAACAGCGTTTCGCTTCGCTGGACGCGCTGAAAGAACAAATTGCGAAAGATGTGGTGACGGCCCGCCAATTTTTTGGGCTAAAAACACCGGTTTAATGACCGAAATACGGAACCGAGAATCTGATGAGTGACTATAAATCTACCCTGAATTTGCCGGAAACGGGGTTCCCGATGCGTGGCGATCTGGCCAAACGCGAACCGGGAATGCTGCAACGTTGGTATGATGACAACCTGTACGGCATCATCCGCGCAGCCAAAAAAGGGAAAAAAACCTTTATCCTGCATGATGGCCCTCCGTATGCGAACGGCAGCATTCATATTGGTCACTCAGTTAACAAGATTCTGAAAGATATTATCGTTAAGTCGAAAGGCATGGCGGGCTTTGACTCGCCGTATGTTCCCGGCTGGGACTGCCACGGCTTACCGATTGAGCACAAAGTTGAGCAGATGATTGGCAAGCCGGGCGAGAAAGTCAGCGCAGCTGAATTCCGCGCAGCCTGCCGCAACTACGCGGCGGAGCAGGTTGAAGGCCAGAAGAAGGACTTCATCCGCCTTGGCGTGCTCGGCGACTGGGATCGTCCTTATCTGACCATGAATTTCCAGACCGAAGCCAACATCATTCGCGCGCTGGGCAAGATCATTGGTAATGGCCATCTGCACAAAGGCGCCAAGCCGGTGCACTGGTGCATGGACTGCCGTTCCGCGCTGGCGGAAGCGGAAGTGGAGTATTACGACAAAACCTCACCTTCTATCGACGTGATGTTTAACGCGCTGGACGCCGATGCGGTGCGCGCGAAGTTTGGCGTTGCAACGTCAGAAGGCCCGGTTTCACTGGTTATCTGGACTACCACGCCGTGGACCATGCCGGCAAACCGCGCCATCTCGCTGCATCCGGAATTCGACTACCAGCTGGTGCAGATTGCCGGCCGCAGCCTGATCCTCGCGAAAGATCTGGTGGAATCGGTGTTGAAACGCGCAGGCATCAGTGAGTGGCAGGTGCTGGGCGAGTGCAAAGGCGCCGCGCTGGAGCTGCAGCTGTTCCAGCATCCGTTCCTTGAGCAGATCCAGTCGAAAGTGGTGCTGGGCGAGCACGTCACGCTGGACGCCGGTACCGGTGCGGTGCACACCGCGCCAGGCCACGGTCCGGATGACTATGTGATCGGCCAGAAGTACGGCATCGAAACCGCTAACCCGGTCGGGCCGGACGGCGCGTATCTGCCGGGCACCTATCCAACCCTGGATGGCGTTAACGTATTTAAAGCCAACGACATGATCGTTGCGCTGCTGCAGGAGAAAGGCGCGCTGCTGCACGTGGAAAAACTGCTGCACAGCTATCCGCACTGCTGGCGTCATAAAACGCCGATCATCTTCCGTGCTACGCCGCAGTGGTTTATCAGTATGGATCAGAAAGGCCTGCGTGCGCAGTCGCTGAAAGAGATCAAAGGCGTGCAGTGGATCCCGGACTGGGGCCAGGCGCGTATCGAAGCGATGGTCGCTAACCGTCCGGACTGGTGCATCTCGCGTCAGCGCACCTGGGGCGTGCCGATGGCGCTGTTCGTCCATAAAGAGAGCGAGCAGCTGCACCCGGATACGCTGGAGCTGATGGAGAAAGTGGCGCAGCGCGTCGAGCAGGACGGTATTCAGGCGTGGTGGGATCTCGATCCGCGCGATCTGATGGGCGATGACGCCGATCACTACGTTAAAGTGCCGGATACCCTCGACGTCTGGTTTGACTCCGGATCGACCAGCTTCTCGGTGGTGGATGCGCGTCCGGAATTTGACGGGCACGCACCGGATATGTATCTGGAAGGCTCGGATCAGCATCGCGGCTGGTTCATGTCGTCGCTGATGATCTCCACGGCGATGAAAGGCAAAGCGCCTTACCGTCAGGTACTGACCCACGGCTTCACCGTCGACGGTCAGGGCCGCAAAATGTCGAAATCAATCGGCAACACCGTGGCACCGCAGGACGTGATGGATAAGCTGGGTGCGGATATTCTGCGTCTGTGGGTGGCCTCAACCGACTACTCCGGTGAGATGGCAGTATCCGACGAAATCCTGAAACGGGCCGCCGACAGCTATCGCCGTATCCGTAACACCGCGCGCTTCCTGCTGGCCAACCTTGCAGGCTTCAACCCGGCGACCGACTGCGTCAGCCCGGAAGAGATGGTGGTGGTGGATCGCTGGGCCGTAGGCCGTGCGCTGGCGGCACAGCAGGACATCGTGCAGTCGTACGAGAACTACGATTTCCACGAAGTGGTGCAGCGTCTGATGCACTTCTGCTCCATTGAGATGGGCTCGTTCTATCTCGACGTGATCAAAGATCGTCAGTACACCGCGAAGGGCGACAGCCTGGCGCGTCGCAGCTGCCAGACCGCGCTGTGGCATATCGCTGAAGCGCTGGTGCGCTGGATGGCGCCGATCATGTCGTTCACCGCGGATGAGATCTGGGGCTATCTGCCTGGTGAGCGTCCACAGTACGTGTTCACCGAAGAGTGGTATCAGGGCCTGTTTGGTCTGGCGCAGGATGAAGCGCTGAACGATGCGTACTGGGCAGAGCTGCTGAAAGTGCGCGGTGAAGTGAATAAGGTGATCGAGCAGGCGCGCAGCGACAAACGCATCGGCGGCGCACTCGAAGCCACCGTCACGCTGTACGCCGATCCGGAACTGGCGGCGAAGCTGCAGGCGCTGGGTGATGAGCTGCGTTTCGTGCTGCTGACCTCGGGCGCGACCGTGGCGGATTACGTGACGGCCAGCGACGAAGCGCAGCAGAGCGAACTGTTAAAAGGTCTGAAAATCGCGCTGCATAAAGCAGAAGGCGAGAAATGCCCGCGCTGCTGGCATTACACTACTGACGTCGGCCAGAATCCGGAGCATGCTGCGGTGTGTGGACGTTGCTACACCAACGTAGCCGGAAACGGTGAAGTGCGGAAATTTGCCTGATGAGTAAACTGTGCTCAACCGGACTGCGCTGGGTATGGCTGGTGCTGGTGGTGATCGTGGTCGATTTTGCCAGCAAGCAGTGGGTCATGAACAACATGATGCTGCATGAAACCCAGCCGCTGATGCCGTTCCTGAACCTGTTCTACGCGCACAACTATGGCGCGGCGTTCAGCTTCCTGGCAGACAAAGGCGGCTGGCAGCGCTGGTTCTTTGCCGGCATTGCCATCGCCATTGTGGTGTCGCTGCTGGTGATGATGTATCGCAATCGCGCCAGCAATAAATTAACCAACATTGCCTACGCGCTGATTATCGGCGGGGCGCTGGGTAACCTGTTTGATCGTGCCTGGCACGGCTTTGTGGTCGACTTTATCGACTTCTATGTCGGTGACTGGCACTTCGCCACCTTTAACATTGCCGACTGCGGAATCTGCATCGGTGCGGCGCTGGTGGTGCTGGAGGGCTTTCTGAGCCCGAAAGGCAAACAGGTCACGAATAAATAAGGGTAACAGATGACAGACATCGTTCAGCGCGACAGCGCGCTGCTGGTGCATTTTACACTGAAGCTGGAGGATGGCTCGACGGCTGAATCCACGCGCGCCAACGGCAAGCCTGCGCTGTTCCGTCTGGGAGATGGCAGCCTGTCGGCGGCGCTGGAGCAGGAGCTGGTCGGGCGTAAAGTGGGCGATCAGCACGCCTTTACGCTGGAGCCGGAAGACGCCTTTGGCGCTGCCAGCCCGGATCTGATCCAGTACTTCTCGCGCCGTGATTTCATCGACGCGGGCGAGCCGGAAGTCGGTGCCATCATGCTGTTCAGCGGCATGGGCGGCAGCGAGATGCCGGGCGTGATTCGTGAAATTTCCGGTGACTCGATTACCGTCGATTTCAACCATCCGCTGGCGGGTCAGCGCATTAAATTCGAGATTGAAGTGCTGGAGATCGATCCGGTGCTGGAGGCCAGCGATGCAAATCCTGTTAGCTAACCCACGCGGTTTCTGTGCAGGCGTTGACCGCGCCATCAGCATTGTCGAGCGGGCGCTGGAGATGTATGGCGCGCCGATCTACGTGCGTCATGAAGTGGTGCATAACCGCTACGTGGTCAGCAGCCTGCGCGAGCGCGGTGCGATCTTCATTGAAGAGATCAGTGAAGTACCGGACAACGCCATCCTGATTTTCTCGGCACACGGCGTTTCCCAGGCGGTACGCGCCGAAGCGAAAGCGCGCAGCCTCACCATGCTGTTTGACGCCACCTGTCCGCTGGTGACCAAGGTGCATATGGAAGTGGCGCGTGCCAGCCGTAAAGGCGTGGAAGCGATCCTCATCGGCCACGCCGGCCATCCGGAAGTGGAAGGCACCATGGGTCAGTACAGCAATCCGAACGGCGGCATGTATCTGGTGGAGTCGCCAGAGGATGTGTTTAAGCTGCAGGTAAAAGATGAAAACAACCTGTGCTTTATGACGCAGACCACGCTGTCGGTGGATGATACCTCGGACGTGATCGATGCGCTGCGTCAGCGCTTCCCGGCAATCATCGGACCGCGTAAGGATGATATCTGCTACGCCACCACCAACCGCCAGGAAGCGGTGCGCGTGCTGGCGCAGGATGCGGAGGTGGTTCTGGTGGTCGGCTCGAAAAACTCCTCCAACTCGAATCGTCTGGCGGAGCTGGCGCAGCGTGCCGGCAAGCTGGCGAAGCTGATTGATTCTGCGGATGATATTCAGGAAGAGTGGGTCAAAGGTGTGCAGTGTATCGGCGTTACCGCCGGCGCTTCAGCTCCGGATATTCTGGTGCAGCAGGTGATTCAGCGCCTGCGTGAGCTGGGCGGCGAAGCGGCGATCGAGCTGATTGGCCGTGAAGAGAATATCGTGTTTGAAGTGCCGAAAGAGCTGCGCGTCGACGTACGCAACGTGCAGTAAGCACTTCAATTTGCTGACAGAAACAGGCCGACAATGTTCGGCCTTTTCTTTATCCTTTATCACCTCAGCCGTGACTTCCAGCGGGCGGGATTGCTTTTACTGATAATCTATCGTGGCTGGCCTAAAATTCTTATTATCCCGTTATTATTGTGGCGTGACTGTTATCTGACCGTTAACCTGTTTACGCTTTGCATGCATAGTTTTGTATCAGGAATGAATAAATATGAGTGAAATCCGCATTGCTATTGTTGGTGCGCCGGGTCGCATGGGACGCAATCTGATTCAGGCCGCACAGCAGGCGGAAGGCGTGGTGTTAGGCGCGGCGCTGGCGCGCAGCGGTTCCTCGCTGCTGGGGGCGGATGTCGGTGAACTGGCGGGAATCGGTAAAACCGGCGTACGGGTGACCGACGATCTGCGGCAGGTGGTGAATGATTTCGATGTGCTGATCGATTTCACCCGTCCGGAAGGCACGCTGGAATATCTGGCGTTCTGCCGTCAGCATCAAAAAGCGATGGTGATTGGCACCACCGGTTTTGATGAAGCCGGTAAGGCAGCCATCCGTGAAGCGGCTGAAGAGATTGGCATCGTGTTTGCCGCGAACTTCAGCGTCGGCGTCAATCTGGTGCTTAACCTGTTACAGCAGGCGGCGAAAGTGATGGGCGACTATGCGGATATCGAGATTGTGGAAGCACATCACCGCCACAAAGTGGATGCGCCATCAGGTACGGCGCTGGCGATGGGAGAGGCGATTGCCGACGCCATGCACTGGAAGCTGGATGAGCACGCGGTTTACGCGCGCGAAGGCCATACCGGCGAGCGCAAGGCGCAAACCATCGGCTTTGCCACCGTGCGCGCGGGCGATATTGTCGGTGAGCACACCGCGATGTTTGCGGATATCGGCGAGCGCGTAGAGATTACGCACAAGGCTTCCAGCCGCATGACCTTCGCCAATGGGGCCGTTAAAGCCGCTGCATGGTTGAAAGATAAAAAATCCGGCCTTTATGATATGCGTGATGTGCTGGATTTATCGATGTTGTGAGTGTTGTGAACCATCGTGATGTGGTTATTTCAATCGGTAAGATATTGATTGAGCGGGGCAATGTTTTCATTGCCCTTTATTTTGTCTGTAAAATGGCAGTCTTACTGTTATTTTTATTTGTGATGGTTATTTTTGTGATTTATCTGCGCGTTTTTTCGTGTCGAATGGCTTTTTTTGACCATTTGGTCAAAAATTTACGCAGTCAGCCAGTGTTTTGCCATTAATTGCGTCAGGCAACCGATTATTTATCGGAGATCTCTCACTATTTTGTCGCCTTGCTTCACTTTTAACATTCAATAGCCCGAAATATACAAAAAAATAACCACTCAGGGTAGACAATCACCAGGTCGATCATTAGAATGCGCGCAATTTGCCAAAAATCGAGCGGTCAGGCGGTTTTTGCATTGATTCAGCGCATCATTTTGAATTAATATGCAGATATTGTGACTGTTTATTCCCTGGAGGATGTTTTGATTAAGTCAGCGCTCTTGGTTCTGGAAGACGGAACCCAATTCCACGGTCGGGCCATCGGGGCAACGGGATCGGCAGTGGGGGAGGTCGTTTTCAATACGTCAATGACCGGTTATCAAGAAATCCTCACTGATCCTTCCTATTCCCGCCAGATCGTCACCCTCACTTATCCTCATATCGGCAACGTTGGTGCCAATGCCGCCGATGAAGAATCCAGTCAAATCCATGCTCAGGGCCTCGTCATCCGCGATCTGCCGCTGATTACCAGCAACTTCCGTAGCGAAGAGAGCCTGTCAGCCTATCTGCAGCGCAACAATATTGTCGGTATCGCCGATATCGATACGCGCAAACTGACGCGCCTGCTGCGTGAGAAAGGGGCGCTGAACGGCTGCATCATCGCTGGCGACAGCCCGGATGCGGCGCTGGCGCTGCAGAAAGCCCAGGCGTTTCCGGGCCTGAAAGGCATGGACCTGGCGAAAGAAGTGACCACGGCGGAAACCTACGCGTGGCAGCAGGGGAGCTGGGCGCTAAAAGGCGGCCTGCCAGAGCAGCAAAGCGCTGACGCGCTGCCGTTCCACGTGGTGGCTTATGACTACGGCGCCAAGCGCAACATTCTGCGTATGCTGGTGGATCGCGGCTGTCGCCTGACGGTTGTCCCGGCGCAAACGCCGGCTGATGAAGTGCTGGCGCTGAATCCGGACGGGATTTTCCTGTCGAATGGCCCTGGCGACCCGGAGCCGTGCGACTACGCCATCAGCGCGATTCAGGCTTTCCTGAAAACTGACATTCCGGTGTTTGGTATCTGTCTTGGCCATCAGCTGCTGGCGCTGGCCAGCGGTGCGAAAACCGTGAAGATGAAGCTTGGCCATCACGGTGGCAACCATCCGGTGAAAGACCTCGATAACAATACTGTGATGATCACCGCGCAGAACCACGGTTTTGCCGTCGATGAAACCAACCTGCCGGCTAACCTGCGCGTGACCCATGTTTCCCTGTTTGACCAGACCGTACAGGGCATTCACCGCACCGACAAACCGGCGTTCAGCTTCCAGGGACATCCGGAAGCCAGCCCAGGCCCGCACGATGCGGCGCCGCTGTTCGATCACTTTATCGAACTGATCGAAGCTTACCGTTCTAACGCGAAGTAATCAGGAGCCCACGATGCCAAAACGTACTGACATAAAATCTATCCTGATCCTTGGCGCTGGCCCGATTGTGATTGGCCAGGCATGTGAATTCGACTATTCAGGTGCGCAGGCGTGTAAAGCGCTGCGTGAAGAGGGATACCGCGTCATTCTGGTGAACTCTAACCCGGCCACCATCATGACCGACCCGGAAATGGCGGATGCGACCTACATCGAGCCCATCCACTGGGAAGTGGTGCGTAAAATCATTGAAAAAGAGCGCCCGGATGCGGTGCTGCCGACCATGGGTGGCCAGACCGCGCTGAACTGTGCGCTGGAGCTGGAGCGCCAGGGTGTGCTGGCCGAGTTTGGCGTGACCATGATTGGTGCCACCGCCGATGCGATTGATAAAGCCGAAGACCGTCGCCGCTTCGACGTGGCGATGAAGAGCATCGGCCTGGATACCGCACGTTCCGGTATCGCGCACACCATGGAAGAAGCGCTGGCAGTAGCGGAAGAGGTCGGTTTCCCGTGCATCATTCGTCCGTCGTTTACCATGGGCGGCACCGGTGGCGGTATCGCTTACAACCGCGAAGAGTTTGAAGAGATTTGCGAGCGCGGCCTCGATCTGTCGCCAACCAATGAGCTGCTGATTGATGAGTCGCTGATTGGCTGGAAAGAGTACGAGATGGAAGTAGTGCGTGATAAAAACGACAACTGCATCATCGTCTGCTCGATCGAAAACTTTGACGCGATGGGGATTCACACCGGTGACTCCATCACCGTGGCGCCAGCCCAAACGCTGACCGATAAAGAGTATCAAATCATGCGTAACGCCTCGCTGGCGGTACTGCGTGAAATCGGTGTCGAAACCGGCGGTTCCAACGTGCAGTTCTCGGTGAACCCGAAAGATGGCCGCCTGATCGTCATTGAGATGAACCCGCGCGTGTCGCGCTCCTCCGCGCTGGCCTCGAAAGCGACCGGCTTCCCGATTGCCAAAGTCGCGGCCAAGCTGGCGGTGGGCTTTACCCTCGATGAACTGATGAACGACATCACTGGCGGCCGTACGCCGGCCTCGTTCGAGCCGTCCATCGACTACGTCGTCACCAAGATTCCCCGCTTCAACTTCGAGAAGTTTGCCGGTGCCAATGACCGTCTGACCACGCAGATGAAATCGGTCGGTGAAGTGATGGCGATTGGCCGCACGTTCCAGGAGTCGATGCAGAAAGCGCTGCGCGGTCTGGAAGTGGGCGCCAGCGGTTTCGACCCGAAAGTGGATCTGGATGATGGCGAAGCCCTGACCCGTATCCGCCGCGAGCTGAAAGATGCCGGTTCTGACCGCATCTGGTATATCGCTGATGCGTTCCGTGCCGGCATGTCAGTCGACGGCGTGTTCAACCTGACCAATGTTGACCGCTGGTTCCTGGTGCAGATTGAAGAACTGGTGCGCCTGGAAGAGCAGGTGGCGCGCGAAGGTGTCAACTCGCTGAGCGCGGATTTCCTGCGTGCGCTGAAGCGGAAAGGCTTTGCCGATGTGCGCCTGGCAACGCTGGCGGGCGTGGCGGAGAGTGAAATCCGTAAGCTGCGTCATCAGTTCAACCTGCATCCGGTTTATAAGCGTGTGGATACCTGTGCGGCAGAGTTCGCCACGGACACCGCCTACATGTACTCCACCTATGAAGAAGAGTGCGAAGCCAATCCTAATCAGGATCGCGACAAAATCATGATTCTGGGCGGCGGGCCAAACCGTATCGGTCAGGGCATTGAGTTCGATTACTGCTGCGTGCATGCGGCGCTGGCGCTGCGTGAAGACGGTTACGAAACCATTATGGTCAACTGTAACCCGGAAACCGTGTCAACCGATTACGACACCTCAGACCGTCTCTACTTCGAGCCGGTAACGCTGGAAGACGTGCTGGAGATCGTGCGCATCGAGCAGCCAAAAGGCGTTATCGTGCAGTACGGTGGCCAGACGCCGCTGAAGCTGGCGCGCGCGCTGGAAGCGGCTGGCGTCCCGGTGATTGGTACCAGTCCGGATGCCATTGACCGCGCGGAAGACCGTGAGCGCTTCCAGCAGGCGGTGGATCGCCTGAAACTGAAACAGCCGGCTAACGCCACGGTGGCGACGCTGGAACAGGCGGTAGAGAAAGCCGCAGGGATTGGCTATCCGCTGGTGGTGCGTCCTTCCTACGTGCTGGGCGGCCGGGCGATGGAAATCGTCTATGACGAAGTGGATCTTAAGCGCTACTTCCAGACTGCGGTGTCCGTGTCCAACGATGCGCCAGTGCTGCTGGATCGCTTCCTCGATGACGCGGTGGAAGTGGACGTCGATGCGATTTGCGACGGCGAACGCGTGCTGATTGGCGGCATCATGGAACACATTGAGCAGGCGGGCGTGCACTCTGGTGACTCGGCCTGTTCGCTGCCGGCGTACACCCTGAGCACTGAGATTCAGAACGTGATGCGCCAGCAGGTGGAAAAGCTGGCGTTCGAACTCAACGTACGTGGCCTGATGAACGTGCAGTTTGCGGTCAAGGACAACGAAGTTTACCTGATTGAGGTGAACCCACGTGCCGCGCGTACCGTGCCGTTTGTCTCCAAAGCCACCGGCGTGCCGCTGGCGAAAGTGGCTGCGCGCGTGATGGCTGGCAAAACCCTGGCTGAACAGGGCGTGACCGAAGAGGTGATTCCGCCGTACTACTCGGTGAAAGAAGTGGTACTGCCGTTCAATAAATTCCCGGGCGTGGACCCGATTCTTGGTCCGGAAATGCGTTCGACCGGTGAAGTGATGGGCGTGGGCCGCACTTTCGCAGAAGCATTCAGCAAAGCCATGCTGGGCGCGCAGAGCAATATGAAGAAGCAGGGGCGTGCGCTGCTGTCGGTGCGTGAAGGCGACAAGAAACGTATTGTTGACCTGGCCGCGAAGCTGCAGAAGTTTGGCTTCGAGCTGGATGCGACGCACGGTACCGCCGTGGTGCTGGGTGAAGCCGGCATCAATCCGCGCCTGGTGAACAAGGTGCACGAAGGGCGTCCGCACATTCAGGATCGCCTGAAGAACGGTGAATACACCTACATCGTCAACACCACCGCAGGACGCCAGGCGATTGAGGATTCTAAACTGATTCGCCGCAGCGCGCTGCAGTACAAAGTGCATTACGACACCACGCTGAACGGTGGTTTTGCTACCGCGATGGCGCTGAATGCGGATCCGACCGAAAAAGTGATTTCGGTGCAGGAAATGCACGCGCAGATTAAAGGCTAAACCGCCTGCTCTGTGACTAAACGGCCCCGCGCGGGCCGTTTTTTTTGGCCTGTTTTGCCTGTGCTGCATAAGGTTATACGTTACAAATCTATTGATTTGACATAATTTTTATCAGTTGATGCGAAACCAGTTACATTCAGGCGCATCCGCACAAAATTATAAATACCTCTCCGCTAAGCGCACCGTACTATTCCGCTGCTCAATCATAGAGCGCTCACCTTTACGGGATATAAAAATGAAAATGCGTGCTTTCACTCTCAGCGCAGTGGCTGCGTTACTTGTTGCTGCACCTCTCGCCAGTCAGGCGGAAATCACCCTGCTGAAGCAGGATCCGCAGGCCGGCGATCCGCTTAGCCGTCTTGATTTCAAAGTGGGCGGCAGTATTCGTCCGCAGTATCTGCATCAGAACGGGGTTAACGATAAATCGTATAAGCGTAACGGCTACGACGGCGGTTCACGTTTCCGCTTCAGCGCCAACTACTACCTGTTTGACGATGTCAGCTGGGTGGGTTACTACGAGCTGGGCGTTAACTTCCCGGCCTGGTGGGGCTGGGATAACCACTATGCGGACGGTGCCCACAACACCACGCGTCGCCAGCTGTATACCGGTTTCAAAAGCGCATCGCTGGGCGAGCTCTATTTTGGCCAGCAGAACAGCGTTTATTACGATGTCGTCGGCGCTAAAACCGATATCTGGGACTACGATATGTTGGCCCAGGCACCGGGCAACGGCATCAACGGTGACTACGACGGATCTTACCGCTCGCGCAAGATGCTGAAGTATAAAAACACCTTTGGCGATGCGGATGTCTATGCCGCTTATCTGTTTGAAGATGACGACTATCTGCCGGGCAACGGCCTGCGCTACAAGCGCAAGGGCGGCGGTTCGCTGGGCGTGAACTATCACATCACCAAAGATCTGGCGTGGGGCACCGCGTGGAACTACACCCGTGCGGATATTCGCAATCCGGGCAATGGCGACAGCAAGCGTTACGACCAGAATATCTACGGCACCGCGCTGAGCTGGACGCCGGACAACTGGACGCTGTCCGCCGGTGCGGGCTGGTATGAGAACTTCTCGCCAACCAAACGCAACACCGTTAACAACTACTTCGCGGATGATGCGTGGGGCGTTGAATACTTCGCCGGTTATAAATTCCCGATCGGCCAGTATGCTGTGAAGAGCATCCAGCCGTACTTCATGGGCGATCGCCTGGAGTTCGTCAACGGACGTAACTACAAGCGTATCGATAACGGCGTGGGCGTCAGCGCGCAGCTCGACTACGGTTTCCGCGTCGACTACGAGTACGTGATCACCTCCAGTACCGATAAATCACTGGGCAACGTTAATCTGGTGCGCCTGCGCTACGATTTCTGATGCGTAAATCAACGGCTCCTGCGGGAGCCGTTTTTTTGGGGCGGGCACAGTGCGCTTTTCTTTACACAGCGCGCGGTCAGCGCGGAGCATCACCCTGAGTTGTAGCGCCTTCACCGCGAATTCTGGCGGCTCTTTCCGCTAACGGCCGCAAAGCCGGAGTAAAACTCTGTCGCTCAGACAAAACGCCGAGCCAAGCGGGCTTTACGTAAATAGCACGGTCGTCCTATCGACGAAAGTTTCACCTTTACGTATCATTGCGCCAATTTTTTTCCTGTAGGTCTTTTAACATGATTAGTTTGATCGCGGCACTGGCAGCAGATCGTATTATTGGCATGGAAAACGCCATGCCATGGCACCTGCCTGCCGACCTCGCGTGGTTCAAGCGCAACACGCTGAACAAACCGGTGATTATGGGCCGTCTGACCTTTGAATCGATTGGTCGCCCGTTACCGGGACGTCTGAATATTGTGGTCAGCAGCCAGCCCGGCAACCATGACGGCGTGACCTGGGTGACGTCGCCGGAAGAGGCGATTGCCGCAGCGGGTGAGGCAGAAGAGATCATGGTGATTGGCGGTGGCCGGATTTATGCGCAGATGCTGGCGCGCGCCGATCGTCTCTATCTGACGCATATCGATGCGGAAGTGGAAGGCGACACCCAGTTCCCGGATTACGAGCCGGACGAGTGGCAGTCGACGTTCAGTGAGTTCCACGATGCTGATGCGCAGAATTCGCACAGTTACTGCTTTGAGATTCTGGATCGCCGCCGTTGAGAGTGGCCAGGTGCGCATGAATGCGCAGCCTGTAAAGGCAGGGATCAATCGCTGTTTTTGACGCGATAAACCCGCGCAATATCAGGCGGATGGCTGTCACGGAACAGATTGTCGTTGTAGGGTCGCCATTTATGGTGACCAAAAAAAAGCCCCGCTAACATCGCGGGGCTTTTTGTTTACTGCATATCGCTCAGGGGGGAGGGCGCATTCACCGCGCTTTCCGCCATGGCCTGGTCACGGTTCGAGACCTGGGTGTAATACTGGCCGCTCTCCCAGTGCAGCAGGGTCAGCGTTCCGCCCCAGCAGCAGCCGGTGTCGAGCCCGATCACATGCTCTGGCGTGCCTTTTCCTTCCAGCGAAGCCCAGTGACCAAAGATTTGCGTATAATCGCTGCTGATTTTGCCGGGCACCTGGAACCACGGTTTCAGCGGCGGCGGCGCTGAGGCGGGCGCCTCTTTGCAAATCATGTCGAGCTGACCATTGGGGAAACAGAAACGCATGCGCGTCAGCGCATTGGTGCTGAAACGCAGGCGCGCCAGTCCGCTCAGTTCCGGTGTCCAGTTGTTCGGCATGTCGCCATACATGGCATCGAGAAACAGCGGATAGCTGTCGCTGGATAAGACCGCCTCAACTTCGCGCGCGCACTGCTGTGCCGTCTCCAGATCCCACTGCGGCGTAATACCAGCATGCGCCATCAGCAGCTTTTTCTCTTCATCCACCTGCAGCAGCGGCTGGCGACGCAGCCAGTTAATCAGCTCGTCGGCATCGTCCGCTTCCAGCAGGGGCGTCAGGCGATCCTTGGGCTTGTTACGGCTGATACCGGCATACACTGCCAGCAAATGCAGGTCATGGTTGCCCAGCACTATGCGCACACAGTCTCCGAGCGACTTGACGTAGCGCAGTACCTCAAGCGAACCCGGACCGCGCGCCACCAGGTCGCCGGTCAGCCAGAGCTCGTCCTGCTGCGCATCGAAATTGACCTGCGCCAGCAGCGCACGTAATTCGTCATAACAGCCGTGAATATCGCCAATCAGGTATGTACTCATTAAGTCAGTCCGATGAAAACGCGCCGCCCGGACTGGCCGGGCGGAGGAGGAATTAGTGAATGTGGGTTTGCACCGCGAGGCGGAACACAGGAATCTCCACGTGGAAGGTTTCGCCCTCTTCGTCGATCATCACATAGTGTCCCTGCATGGTGCCCATCGGCGTTTCCAGAACCGCACCGCTGGTGTACTGAAACTCATTGCCGGGCGCGATATGCGGCTGCTCACCGACCACGCCTTCACCCTGCACTTCGGTCTCGCGCCCGTTGCCATTGGTGATTAGCCAGTAGCGGCTGCGCAGCTGCACGCTGTTACGCCCGAGGTTACGGATGGTGATGGTGTAGGCAAACACGTAGCGATCCTCATCGGGAGAGGATTGCGATTCCACATACTGACTCAGTACCTGAACACAAACGCGGGCCAGTTCACTCATGCACTCAGTTCTCCGCAGATTCAGCCTGATGATTGCCCAGCCAGTTTGCCAGCTGGCAATACTGCGCCACGGTGACATTTTCTGCCCGCAGCGAGGCGTCGATGTTGAGTTCATCCAGCGCACCGGCCGTGAACAGGTGTCCCAGGCTGTTACGCAGGGTTTTGCGTCGCTGACCAAACGCTTCGGTGGTGATACGGCTCAGTAAACGCACATCGCTGACCGGATACGGTGGCTGGGTAAAGGGCACCAGACGCACTACCGCCGAATCCACTTTCGGTGGCGGGGTGAACGATTGTGGTGGCACTTCCAGCACCGGAATCACCTGACAATAATATTGCGCCATCACGCTGAGACGCCCGTAAGCTTTGCTGCCCGGGCCGGCTACCAGACGGTTAACCACCTCTTTCTGCAGCATGAAGTGCATATCTTTAATCGAACCAGTATAGCTGAAAAGGTGGAACATCAGCGGCGTCGAGATGTTGTACGGCAGGTTGCCGAATACGCGCAACGGCTGACCCTGCTCCTTTGACAGCGCGGAGAAGTCGAAGGTCATCGCATCCTGCTGATAAATCGTCAGCTTAGGACCGAGGAACGGGTGCGTCTGCAAACGCGCGGCAAGGTCGCGGTCCAGCTCGACGACAGTCAGCGCATCAAGACGCTCGCCCACCGGCTCGGTTAACGCACCCAGCCCTGGGCCAATCTCCACCATGGCTTCACCCTTTTGCGGATGAATAGCGGAGACGATGCTGTCGATAATGTACTGATCGTTCAGGAAGTTCTGCCCGAAACGTTTACGGGCGTAGTGCCCCTGATGGACGCGATTATTCATTACTGCTCTTGATCATAGTGATGGCGAGGTTAAGCGCCGTAATAAAGCTGCCCGGCTCTGCGCTGCCCAGACCGGCGAGTTCCAGCGCGGTGCCGTGGTCAACAGAGGTACGGATAAATGGCAGGCCGAGGGTGATATTCACCGCGCGACCAAATCCCTGAAATTTTAGCACCGGCAGGCCCTGGTCGTGATACATCGCCAGCACCGCATCAGCGTGCTGCAGATATTTCGGCTGAAACAGCGTATCGGCCGGTAAAGGACCAGTGAGCTGCAGGCCCTGCTGGCGCAGTTCGTCGAGCGCCGGAATGATGGTATCGATCTCTTCCCGGCCCATATGACCGCTTTCGCCAGCATGCGGGTTGAGCCCGCAGACAAAAATATGCGGCTGCGGAATGCCAAACTTACGCTGCAAATCCTGATGCAGAATGGTGATCACTTCATGCAGGCTGTCACGGGTGATGGCGTCTGCGACATCTTTCAGCGGCAGATGCGTGGTGGCCAGCGCCACGCGCAACGCTTCGGTCGCCAGCATCATCACCACGCGATCGCCACCGGCGCGCTCAGCAAAGAACTCGGTGTGACCGGTGAAGGGGATGCCGGCGTCATTGATCACGCCTTTGTGTACCGGACCGGTCACCAGCGCGGCAAACTCGCCGCTGAGGCAGCCGTCGCAGGCGCGGGCCAGCGTCTCCAGTACGTAATGACCGTTGGCGACCGTCAGTTCGCCGGCGGTCACCGGCTGCGCCGTCGCGATGGGCAGCAGCGTCAGCGTACCGGCCTGCTGCGGCTGCGGTGCCACCCCGGGCTGATAGTCACGCAGCGTCAGCGGCAAACCCAGTTGAGCCGCGCGCTGGCGCAGCACGTCGCCGTCTGCGCACACCACCAGCTCAACCGGCCAGTCACGCTGAGCCAGCGCAACGGCGAGATCGGGACCAATCCCGGCGGGTTCGCCGGGCGTGATCGCCACACGATAATTACTGACCATTGCCATCCAGAATCTTCACGTAAGCACTGGCGCGCTGTTCCTGCATCCAGGTTTGCGCTTCTTCGGCAAACTTACGGTTGAACAGCAGACGGTAAGCGCGCTCTTTCTGCGCGGCATCGGTTTTATCCACCTGACGGGTATCCAGCAGCTGAATCAGGTGCCAGCCGAAGGAGGAGTGCACCGGCGCACTGACCTGGCCTTTCTGCAGCTTCAGCAGCGCATCACGGAAAGCCGGATCGTAGATTTCCGGTGACGCCCAGCCAAGGTCGCCGCCCTGGTTCGCGGAACCCGGATCGTCGGAGAACTGTTTCGCGGCAGCGGCGAAGGTGGTTTTGCCACTCTTGATGTCTGCGGCGATCTGTTCAATCTTCTGACGTGCCTGATCGTCGGTAAGGATCGGTGACGGCTTCAGCAGAATGTGGCGGGCATGCACTTCGGTGACCGAAATGTTTTTGCTCTCGCCGCGCAGATCGTTCACTTTCAGGATATGGAAGCCAACGCCAGAGCGGATTGGGCCGACGATGTCGCCTTTCTTCGCGCTGCTCAGCGCCTGAGAGAACAGCGTTGGCAGCTCTTCAATTTTGCCCCAGCCCATGTTGCCGCCTTTCAGCGCCTGCGGATCGGCAGAGTAGGTCACGGCCAGTTTACCGAAATCGGCACCGCCTTTCAGTTCACCCACCAGCTGACGCGCCAGCGCTTCCTGGTCATCAACCTGCTGCTGAGTTGGATTTTCCGGCAGCGGCAGCAGAATCTGACTGATGTTAAGTTCGGTGCCCTGGGTATTCTGCGAGCCGATCTGCTTAGCCAGCGTATCCACTTCCTGCGGCAGAATGGTGACGCGACGGCGCACTTCATTGTTACGCACTTCAGAGATCAGCATCTCTTTGCGGATCTGCGCGCGATAATCGTTGTAGTTCATCCCGTCATAGGCCAGACGGCTGCGCAGCTGATCAACGCTCATGCGGTTCTGCGCGGCGATGTTCTGGATCGCCTGATCCAGTTGCTGATCGCTCACCTGCAGACCGGCTTTTTCGCCCATCTGCAGAATGATGGCGTCCATGACCTGGCGTTCAAGGATCTGATGACGCAGGGTTTTGTCATCCGGCAGCTGCTGACCAGCCTGCTGCGCCTGTGACTTCACCGTGCGCAGCATGTTGTCTACGTCACTTTCCAGCACCACGCCGTTGTTCACGACTGCGGCAACTTTATCGACCATCTGTGGGGCTGCGAACGCAGTGTTAGCGGTAATCGCCACACCAAGAATCAGCATTCTCCAGTTCTTCATACTTTATCCATTGTTGTTTCCGCACTGCGGGATAGCCTGTCAAATATCACAACATCAGAAAGCGCGCTGATAAGGGATGATGCCCTGACGCAGCATTTCATTGGTGCCTAAGCCATAGTTAGAACTCAGACCACGCAGCTCAATGTTGAATGAGATTTGGTTGTCATACTTGCTGTCGTTGTTTTCCCAACCGTTGATCTTGCGTTCGTAACCCAGACGAATGGCGTAGCAGCAGGAGCTGTACTGCAGACCGACTAGCTGCTCGGCCGGACGGCTGTTACGGGTGTCATAGTAGTAACCCCCCACCAGCGACCAGGCATCGGCAATCGGCCAGCTGGCCGTGGCGCCCACCTGCGAGATACCGTTTTTGTAGATCGGGTTAGTGACATAGCTGGGGTTATTCAACGCCTGCGCCACATACTCCGGGCTGCTGTAGCGGTAGCTCAGCTGCACCATACGGTCGGCATCACGACGATATTCCACAATGGCATTGCCCTGGGAAACGTTGTCCAGCCGCGTATCGTATTGCAAGCCACCGCGCACGCCCCAGCGATCGCTGACTTTCCAGTAAGTATCACCCGCCCACACCAGGCTACCGGTATCATCTTCTTTATTCGTCTGGTTTACGCCGGTACGAGACGGGGTAAACGAGTAGATTTGACCCACGGAAACGTTAAAACGTTCAACCAGATCGTTATCATAAATACGCGTGGTCACGCCGGTCGCCACTTCGTTAGACGAAGCGATACGATCGAGGCCGCTGTAGGTGCGATCGCGGAACAGGCCGGTGTAGTCGGTCTGCAGCAGCGTGGAGTCGTACGGATAGATGTTGCTCTGGTTGCGGTACGGGATATACAGGTACTGCACGCGCGGTTCCAGCGTCTGGGTGTAGCCTTCGGCCCAGTCCATATTGCGGTCAAATACCAGGCGACCATCTACCTTGAACTGCGGCAGGGTGCGGTTGACCGACTCTTTCAGCTGATTGGTGCGGGTGGTATCGATATTTTCGTTGTAGTAGTTAACGTTATCCTGCTGGTAATGCGTCGCCAGCAGCTTTGCCTCGGTATCCAGGCTGGCCCAGCCGTTGGACAGCGGCAGGTTGAGCGTTGGCTCGATGTGCAAACGTGTCGCTTCCGGCATTCGGTTACTGACGTTAGTGAACTTCACCGCCTGCGCATAGATGCGACCGTCAAACGGCCCGATATCGTTCTGGTACAGATTGACATCCAGCTGCGGCATGGCCCGATACACGTTCTGGCTGCTGGTATTACCAAACACCTGGAAGTCTTTGCTGGACAGCGTCGCATCCCAGTTGGTGTCAGCGTAGCCTACGCTGAATTTCTGCGTGGCGTAGCCGTCAGTCGAGCTGTAGTACTTCGAATCAAGATCGTTGAAGTAATAAGGATCGCTGACTTTGGTGTAGTCGGCGTTGAAGCGCCAGTGCTGATCGTAGACGCCGGAGTGACGCCAGTAGAACAGCCAGCGGTCGTCGTTGCTGTCGTTCTGCACCGACGGTCGCGCGGCTTTGTCTTTGTTGTACTGATTGTCAGCCGGCAGATAGTCCAGCTCTAACAGGCCGGCACCAAACTGCGTCAGGTAGCGGAACTCGTTCTGCAACTGCAGACCGCGCTTGCTCATGTAGTGCGGCGTAATGGTGGCATCGGCCTGAGGCGCGATATTCCAGTAGTACGGCAGCATGAATTCGAAGCCGTTGTTGCTGCCGTATTTCGCGTTGGGGATCAGGAAGCCGGAGCGGCGGCGGTCGCCAATCGGCAGCTGCAGATACGGGCTGTAAAACACCGGCACGTTGCCGAGCTTGAAGCGCGCATTCCAGATCTCCGCCACTTCTTCTTCACGGTCCTGAATCACTTCCGAACCGACCACGCTCCAGCTGTTGGAACCCGGCAGACAGGAGGTAAAGCTGCCGTTTTCCAGAATGGTATAGCGGTTATTACCGCGCAGTTTCATCTGGTCAGCATCACCGCGACCCTGACGGCCGACCATCTGATAATTACCGTTCCACACGTTGGTGTCTTTGGTGTTCAGATTGGACCAGGCTTTCGGACCTTTCAGGATGACCTGGTTGTCGTCATAGTGCACATTACCCAGCGCATCGACGGTACGCACCGACGTCGTTTGTCCGTCCTGCTGACGCTGATGCAGCTGCATCTCGTCGGCAACCAGACGGCTGTTCCCCTGCTGCACATCAACATTACCGGTGAACACCGCGTCGTTCGGATAGTTCCCTTTTGCTGAGTCAGAGTTGATGGTTACCGGCAGCGAATTCGCGTCGCCACTGACCAGCGGACGGTTGTAGCTCGGCACGCCCAGCATACACTGCGACATCAGATCGTCGGCCAGTGCATGCTGACTATAAAGCGCTGCACCAATCATGGTAGCCAGCAGGGTAGGTATACGTTTTTTCATACGCGGTTTCGATAATTCCATGAAAACTGGCATCATGCCGACAATCCGGACAGAGACTAACGTACCGCCCGGCGTTGCGCCAGTGTTAATCCTGCTCTGCCTGCGTTGCCGTTAGGCGCGGAGATAAATGACAGGTATGATAATGCAATTTTCAGCCGCAAGCATGGCGAATTGAGGAGTTTATGCGCTACTGGGGAAAAGTTATTGGTCTGGCTCTCGGCTTACTTTCCGGAGCAGGCTTTTGGGGCATCGTACTGGGTCTGATCATTGGTCATCTGTTTGACAAAGTGCGCAGCGTAAAAGGACAGGGCTACTTCGCCAACAATCAGGCGCGTCAGACGCTGTTCTTCAGCACCACGTTCCAGGTGATGGGCCATCTGACCAAGTCAAAAGGGCGCGTCACCGAAGCGGATATCCAGATTGCCTCTTTATTTATGGACCGCATGCAGTTGCATGGCGAGGCGCGTACCGCGGCGCAGCGTGCGTTTCGTGAAGGTAAGCAGAGCGAATATCCGTTACGTAACAAGCTGCGCGAGCTGCGCAGCGCCTGCTTTGGCCGTTTCGACCTGATTCGGATGTTTCTGGAAATTCAAATCCAGGCGGCGTTTGCTGATGGTTCGCTGCATCCCAACGAGCGTCAGGTGCTGTACGTCATCGCGGAAGAGCTGGGGATTTCCCGCGCGCAGTTCGATCAGTTCCTGCGCATGATGGAGGGCGGTCAGCAGTTTGGTGGCGGGTCGTCATACGGCGGCGGCGCTTATCAGCAGGCGAAACGTGGCCCGACGCTGGAAGATGCCTGCAGCGTGCTGGGGGTGAAAAGCAGCGACGACAGCACCACCATCAAGCGCGCCTACCGCAAGCTGATGGCCGAGCACCATCCGGATAAGCTGGTGGCGAAAGGTCTGCCGCCGGAGATGATGGAGATGGCGAAGCAGAAAGCGCAGGAGATTCAGGCCGCGTACGACCTGATTCGCAAAGAGAAGGGCTTTAAATAAGGGGCTGCGGCCCCTTAAAAATCGGCCGGCTGACGGAACGTCATGCTGTTGCCAAACGCCGGATGGGTAATGGTCAGCGATTCGGCGTGCAGCTGCAGGCGTGGCGCCATGGCTAACGCCTCGGGATGGGCATAGAAGCGATCGCCGAGAATCGGATGCCCCAGCGCCAGCAGATGCACGCGCAGCTGGTGGGAACGGCCGGTGATCGGCTTCAGCTGCACCCGCGCGCTGTTATCGGCGTCATACGCCAGCACCTGATACTCCGTCTGCGCCGGCTTACCCAGCTCCACACTCACCATCTGCTTCGGCCGGTTAGGCCAGTCGCAAATCAGCGGCAGATCGATTATGCCCTGTTCCGCCGCCGGATGTCCCCAGACGCGCGCCACGTACTGCTTCGCGGGCTCGCGCTCGCGAAACTGCCGCTTCAGCTCGCGCTCGGCCGCCTTGGTCAGCGCCACCACAATCACACCGCTGGTGGCCATATCGAGCCGGTGCACCGACTCCGCCTGCGGAAAGTCACGCTGGATGCGCGTCATCACGCTGTCCTTGTGCTCCTCAAGGCGGCCGGGCACCGACAGCAAACCGCTTGGCTTGTTAACCACCATGATGTGCTCGTCCTGATACAAAATATGCAGCCAGGGGTCGAGCGGCGGATTGTAGGGTTCCATCAGCATGATTCAGCGCGGCCTCAGCGATTATTGGTGTGTCACAACGATCAGACGCAGCGCATCCAGCCGCCAGCCGGCCTCGCCGAGGCTGGCCAGCACCTGCTCGCGGTTACTCTCCAGCGCATCAACCTCATCATCACGGATGTTGGGGTTGACCGCTTTCAGTGCTTCAAGGCGCGACAGCTCAGCGCTCAGCTTCTCATCGGCCTCAACTTTGGCCGCCGCAATCAGCGCCTGCGCTTCCGGCACGATGACTTTTTCCGCCTGCGTCAGGATGTGATGCACATCCTGCTGCACCGCGTTCACCAGCTTGCTGCCGGTATGGCGATTGACTGCGTTGAGCTGACGGTTAAAGCTTTCGAACTCCACCTTGCCGGCGAGGTTATTTCCGGCGCGATCCATCAGCAGGCGGACCGGCGTGGGCGGCAGGAAGCGGGTAAGTTGCAGGTGCTTCGGCGCCTGTGCTTCGACCACATAGATCATCTCTACCAGCAGCGTGCCTACCGGCAGCGCCTTGTTCTTCAGCAGCGACAGCGCACAGCTGCCGGTATCGCCGGAGAGAATCAGGTCGAGGCCGTTGCGAATCAGCGGATGTTCCCAGGTAATGAACTGGGTATCTTCGCGTGACAGCGCCTGGTTACGGTTAAAGGTTACGGTGCAGCCATCTTCCGGCAGGCCGGGGAAATCCGGCACCAGCATGTGGTCAGACGGCGTCAGGACGATCAGGTTATCGCTGCGATCTTCCTGGTTGATACCGACGATATCAAACAGGTTGAGCGCAAAGTTCACCAGCTCGGTGTCGTTATCCTGCTCGCCGATGGCATCGGCCAGCGCCTGCGCGGCTTCGCCGCCGTTCGAGTTCAGCTCCAGCAGACGGTCGCGCCCCTGCTCCAGCTGCGCCTTCAGCGTGTCGTGCTGTTTGCGGCTCTGGGCGATAAAGTCGTCCAGCCCCTGCGGGTTGTCCGGCGCGGCCAGATACTCAATCAGCTGCGGGTAGGCGCTGTCGTAGATGGTGCGGCCGGTCGGGCAGGTGTGCTCAAACGCGTCCAGCCCTTCGTGGTACCAGCGCAGCAGCACTGCCTGGGCGGTTTTCTCCAGCCACGGCACCAGAATCTGGATGTCATGCAGCTGGCCGATACGATCGAGACGGCCGATACGCTGCTCGAGCAGATCCGGGTTAAACGGTAAATCGAACATCACCAGCCGGCTGGCGAACTGGAAGTTACGCCCTTCCGAGCCAATCTCCGAACACAGCAGCACCTGGGCGCCATCTTCCTGCGAAGCGAAGAAGGCGGCCGCACGGTCGCGTTCGATAATCGATAGCCCTTCATGGAACACCGCGGCGCGGATGCCTTCACGCTCGCGCAGCACCTGCTCCAGCTGCAGCGCAGTGGCCGCTTTGGCGCAAATCACCAGCACTTTCTCTTTACGGTTGCTGGTGAGGTAGCCCATTAGCCACTCAACGCGCGGGTCGAAGTTCCACCAGGTGCCGCTGTCGCCTTCAAATTCCTGATAAATCTGCTCGGGATACAGCATGTCGCGCGCGCGCTCTTCCGCCGTTTTGCGCGCCGCCATAATGCCGGAGACTTTAATCGCCGTCTGATACTGCGCCGGCAGCGGCAGGCGAATCTGATGCAGTTCGCGTTTCGGGAAACCCTTCACGCCGTTACGTGTGTTACGGAACAGCACGCGGCTGGTGCCGTGGCGATCCATCAGCATCGAAATCAGCTCTTTACGCGCGTCGTCTTTGCCGTCGCGATCGCTGTTCGCCACCTGCAGCAGCGGCTCAATATCCTGCTCACCGACCAGATCGTTGATCAGGTTCATCTCGTCTTTGCTAATGGCGTGATCGGCCAGCAGCGTACTGACGGCGTCAGCCACCGGGCGGTAGTGCTGCTGCTCGGCCACAAACTGCGCGAAATCGTGGAAACGATTCGGGTCCAGCAGGCGCAGACGGGCAAAGTGGCTCTCCATGCCGAGCTGTTCCGGCGTCGCGGTCAGCAGCAGCACGCCGGCGGTCTTTTCCGCCAGCTGTTCGATAACCTGATATTCGCGGCTCGGCGCGGCTTCGCTCCACGCCAGATGGTGCGCTTCGTCGACCACCAGCAGATCCCAGTCAGCTTCGGCCAGCAGCTCCAGCCGCTGTTTGTTGCGGCGGACAAAATCCAGCGAGCAGATAATCAGCTGCTCGGTATCAAACGGGTTGTCGCTGTCGTGCTGCGCTTCGGTGTAGCGATCGTCGTCGAACAGGGCAAAGCGCAGGTTGAAGCGGCGCAGCATCTCCACCAGCCACTGGTGCTGCAGGGTTTCCGGCACCACGATCAGCACGCGCTCGGCGCGTCCGGCCAGCAGCTGCTGCTGGATAATCATCCCGGCTTCAATGGTTTTACCGAGGCCGACTTCATCGGCCAGCAGCACGCGCGGCGCATGACGGCGACCGACGTCATGTGCGATGTGCAGCTGGTGCGGAATCAGGTTGGTGCGCATACCGCGCAGGCCGCTAATCGGCAGGCGATACTGTTCGCTCTGGTATTTGCGTGCGCGGAAGCGCAGGGCGAAGCGATCCATGCGATCCAGCTGGCCGGCAAACAGGCGATCCTGTGGTTTGCTGAACACCAGTTTGCTGTCGAGCATCACTTCGCGCAGCACCACGTTGCTTTCGTCGGTATCAAGACGCGTGCCGATGTAAGTCACTAAATCGTTTTCGTTGCGGACTTCATCAACCTGCATCTGCCAGCCTTCGTGGCTGGTGACGGTATCACCCGGATTAAAAATCACGCGGGTGACCGGAGAATCATTACGGGCATAGAGGCGGTTTTCGCCGGTGGCGGGAAACATCAGTGTGACCATGCGCGTATCCAGCGCCACGACTGTCCCCAGTCCCAGCTCACTTTCCGTATCACTAATCCAGCGTTGACCCAGTGTAAAAACCATATATTTTTTGCTCGATTCTCTAAAAGATAGAAAGACGTTCACCTGCTCTCAGACAATACCCCACCGCCAGACAGTTATCTGGTCAGCTGGTGCACGCGGTGAGAATCAGGAAGGGCGCTATGGTACTGGATGGCAGGGCATTCGTCACCTGTCAAAAAAGCCCCAGTTGCCCGGTGATCAGTGTAGCAAAGTCATCACCGACAAACGGTAAAATCCCCTCGGCGATCGGCTGTAGCTGTTTGCTGACATAGTGATCGTAATCCAGCGGCGTGCTGCGCGCTTCCAGCGGCTCCGGCCCGGCGGTGGCCATGACGTAGCGGATCGATCCGCCGTTCTGATACTGCAGCGGACGCTGCAGTTTACGGTTATGTTCATCGGCGAGGCGCGCGGCACGCACGTGGGGCGGCACGTTGCGTTCGTAATCTTTCAGCGGCCGGCGCAGGCGCTTTTTATACACCAGCAGATCGTCCAGCTCGCCGGCCAGCAGCTGTGCTACGGTGTCGCGAATGTAATCCTGCCAGGGTTCACCGCGGAAGATGCGGCCATACAGCGTCTGCTGGAACTGCTGCGCCAGCGGCGTCCAGTCGGTGCGCACCGATTCCAGCCCCTTAAACACCAGCCGTTCGTCGCCGTCGCGGCGAATCAGTCCGGCATAGCGCTTTTTACTGCCCTGTTCGGCCCCGCGTATGGTTGGCATCAGGAAGCGGCTGAAGTGGGTTTCATACTCCAGCTCCAGCGCGCTGTCGAGACCGTAAGTCTGCTGCAGATGCTGTTGCCACCAGCGATTGACGTGCCCGGCCAGCCGCTGGCCGATCGCGGCGGCATCGGCTTCGCTGTGGGCGCTTTTCAGCCAGACAAAAGTAGAATCGGTGTCACCGTAAATCACGTCAAAACCTTCGGCTTCAATCAGCTCACGCGTTTGCTGCATGATGGCGTGACCGCGCAGGGTGATCGATGAGGCGAGGCGCGGATCGAAAAAGCGACAGGCGCTGGTGCCAAGTACGCCATAAAAAGCGTTCATGATGATCTTCAGCGCCTGCGACAGCGGCTGGTTGCCATCGCGTTTGGCGGCCTCGCGCCCCTGCCAGATCTGCCCGACAATCGCCGGTAAACAGTGGGTGCGGCGCGAAAAGCGCGCGTGGCGAAAACCGGGAACCGAATCGGCGTCGTCCGGATGCGCCAGGCCTTCGACCAGCCCGACTGGATCGATCAGAAAGGTGCGGATGATCGACGGATAGAGGCTTTTATAATCCAGCACCAGCACCGAATCATACAGTCCGGGGCGCGAATCCATCACGTAGCCGCCAGGGCTGGCTTCCGGTGCCACTTCGCCGAGATTAGGCGCGACAAAGCCGGCGCGGTGCATTCGCGGAATATACAGGTGGCTGAACGCCGCCACCGATCCGCCGTGGCGATCCACCGCCAGGCCATTGACGGTGGCGCGCTCTAGCAAAAACGGCATGATAGCGGTGTGCTGGAAAATACGCGTAACCAGCTCGCAATCCTTCAGATTGTAGGTGGCCAGCGCCGGTTTATCGTTCGCAAAGCGCCAGTTGATCTCTTCCATGCGCTGCCACGGATTGTTGATGGCTTTACCTTCGCCCAGCAGCTCGCGCGACACCGCTTCCAGGCTGAATGAGGCGAAGTCCCAGAACGCCGATTTCAGCGCCTCGATACCGTCAATCACCAGCCGGCCGCTGGCCTGAGCGAAGAACACGCCGGGCTTAAAGCCGTGCTCGCGCCACTCCAGCGGCTGCTGCTGACGGCCAAGACGCAGCGGAATACCGTAGCGGTCGGCATGTTTTTGCAGCACGCGCAGGTCGAACTGCACCACGTTCCAGCCGATGATGACATCGGGATCGTGACGGGCGAACCAGGCGTTAAGCTGCTCCAGCAGCTGTGGCCGGCTGTCGAGGTAAATCAGCTCAAAATCCAGCTGGCTGGCATCACCGTTCGGCGGGCCGAGCATATACACCTGGCGCTGGCCGCAGCCCTCCAGCCCGATGCAGTAGAGCTCGCCGTGCTCGGTGGTTTCGATGTCGAGCGACACCCATTTCAGCTGCGGACGGTAATCGGGATGCGGCTTGAGGCGCGCGTTGACGAGGCTGTCGCCGCGCGGCTCGCCGCTGAACCACACCGGTGCCGTGATAAAGCGCTCCATCAGGTAGCGTTCCGGCGGGCGGATATCTGCTTCATACACCGCAATGCCGTTTTCACGCAGGCGTTTTTCGATGCTTTGCAGCTGTCGGTGGCTGCGGCAATAGAGTCCCAGCACCGGTCGGCGACGAAAATCTTTCAGATCCAGCGGTTGCAGGCGCGTATGGCGCTCGTCGCGAATCAGCGCTTCGGTTTGCGCCTGGAATTCCCGGGGAATAAACGCCACTGACTCCTGCGCAGGCAGCACCAGGCGCTGCGGGCCCTGGTCGGTGGCCAGCCACAGCACCACTTCGCTGCCGGTCGGGGTATCCCGCCAGTGGCGAGTCAGCAAAAATCCTGCGCGCGGTTCGGTCACGTTAACTCCGGAGAATGAATTCATTTCAGTATATCATGGATGTTTATACAGTGTACTGCCGGTGGTGCCGTCGTCTGCGCGGCGCGGGCGTGCGGCAGCGCGGGGAATTGCTTGACGCTGTGGGGCTGTCTCAGGACAATCCAGCCTCTATATTCCGCAGAGGATAGTTATGGAAGCCTGGATCCAACACCTGTTTACGCAATCGCTGGAGTACGCGCTGATTGCCGTGGCGCTGGTGACCTTTCTTGAGTCGCTGGCGTTTGTCGGCCTGCTGCTGCCGGGAACGGTCCTGATGGCCAGCCTCGGCGCGCTGGTGGGCAGTGGACAAATCGGGCTCTATCCGGCGTGGGCCGCCGGGCTGGCCGGCTGTCTGATTGGCGACTGGGTGTCGTACGGCATTGGCTGGAAATTCCAGGGACCGCTGCACCGCTGGAAATACCTGCAAAAATACAAAGGGCTGCTGGATAAAACCGAGCACGCGCTGCATCAGCACAGCATGTTTACCATCCTGGTGGGGCGCTTTGTCGGACCGACGCGTCCGCTGATTCCGCTGGCGGCCGGCATGCTGGAGCTGCCGGTGCGTAAATTCCTGCCGCCGAACATTATCGGCTGCATCCTGTGGCCGCCGGCTTACCTGATGCCGGGCATTCTGGCGGGCGTGGCGATCGACGTGCCGCAGGCGGCGCAGGGCGACAGCTTCAAATGGCTGCTGCTGGCGGTGGCGCTGCTGCTGTGGATCGGCGGCTGGCTGCTGTGGCGCTGGTGGCGCAGCGGCAAAAGCGTCGACTGGGCCACGCCTTATCTGCCACTGGCGCGGCTGCGCTGGCTGGCACCGCTGATGGCGCTCATCGGCGTGGGTGCCTTTATTGCGCTGCTGTTCCACCCGATGATGCCGATTTTCCTGCAGCTGCTGTGGAAAGTGTTCTTCGCTTAACGCGGCGATACGCCAAGGATGGCGGCCGCCGGGCTTTCACCGCGCAGCAGGCTGGCGGTGCTGCCATCCCAGTACACCCGGCCGTCAACAATCACCAGGCTGCGTGACGCAATCTGCTGCGCATCCTCCAGACTGTGCGACACCATCAGCAGTGTGATAGTGCGCGCCTCGCACACCGCGCGCACCAGCTGCAGCATCTCGCTGCGCAGCGCCGGATCGAGTGCCGAAAACGGTTCATCCAGCAGCAGTACCGGCTGATTACGCAGCAGGCAGCGCGCCAGCGCCACGCGCTGGCGCTGACCGCCGGAGAGCTGGCCGGGCAGACGCGTCAGCATCGATTCCAGCCCGGTTTGCTCCGCAATCTGCTGTACCTGCTGCTGCTGTTCGCGCGTCAGCTTCAGGCCGGGATGCAGGCCCAGCCCCAGATTTTGCTGCACCGTCAGGTGCGGAAACAGATTGTTCTCCTGAAACAGCATCGATACCGGTCGCGCGGAAGGCACGCTACGAGTGTGGTCGACGCCATCGATCAGCAGGCTGCCCTGACTCACCGGCAGAAAGCCGCCGAGCAGGCTCAGCAGGGTACTTTTGCCCGCGCCGCTCGGGCCGAGAATGGCGAGACGTTCACCGGCCTGTGCGCTAAAGCTGAAGCGCATCGGCAGATGCTGGTAGAGATAAGTAAGGTTATTCAGTGTCAGCATGGCGACCCGGTAATTTTTCCATCAGCGTAAACAGCAGCAGGCATAACAGCAGCAGTAGCAGCGCGGTCACCGCGCCATCGGCACCGCGATAGGCGCCAATCTGCTGGAACAGATAAAACGGCAGGGTGCGGAAATCGGCGCTGCCAAACAGCGCCACCACGCCGAAATCCCCAATCGACAGCACACAGGCAAATGCCAGCGCCTGTGCCAGCGGACGTTTCAGCGCCCGCAGTTCAATCAGCCGCAGGCGAGTAAACCCACTGATGCCCAGCGAGGCGCACAGCTGAGCGTAGCGCGCGCTGAGATCGCGCATCGGATTTTCCAGCACTTTCATGGCGTAGGGGATGGCGATCAGCGCGTTGGTAAAGATCACCAGCGCATCGGCACGCTGCGGCAGGCCAACGGTGGCGTTGAACAGCAGAAAGAACCCGCTCGCCAGCACGATGCCCGGCATTGCCAGAATTAGCATTCCGCTGAGTTCCATGGCCTGCGCGGCGAAGCGCTGCTGACGCTGGCGCAGTTCGCGACTGCTCCACAGCAGCATCATGGTCAGCAGCACGCACAGCACACCGGCACCGAGTGCGATACGCAGCGACGTCCATGTGGCCTGCCATAGCGCGGGCTGTTGCAGCGCGCCGGCAATGCCGCCGCGTAAGCCGTCGACCAGCACCGCCGCCAGCGGTGGCAGCAGTAACAGCAGCGCCAGCGTAATCAGCAGCGTATCCGCGACGCGTGCGCGCCAGGAATCCTGCGGATCGCGCCAGCCGCGCACCGTCTGGCTACCGGCCGGAATCGCTTTACTGAAGCGCTGGCTGAGCAGCACCAGCAGCAGACAGCAGCCGAGCTGCAGCAGTGCCAGCAGCGCGGCGCGGCCAGGATCGTAATCAAAGCTAAGCGCCTGATAAATGGCCAGCTCCAGCGTGGTGGCCTGCGGACCGCCGCCCAGTGCCAGCACGGTGGCAAAACTGGCGAAGCACAGCATAAAGATCAGCGCCGCCGTTGGCAGCAGCGGACGGCGCAGCCACGGCCACTCCAGCAGGCGAAACAGCGACCAGCCGCGCAGACCGAGCTGCGCCGCCAGCTGGCGCTGCTCGCCGGGAATGCTCTCCAGCGCCTGCAGCAGCATGCGCGTCGCCAGTGGCAGATTAAAGAACACGTGCGCCAGCAAAATACCCTGCAGGCCATAGGGCGAGAAGTGATAGTCGATACCGACTGTGGCACACAGCTGCGCCAGCCAGCCGCTGCGCCCATAGACGCTCAGCAGACCGAATACGGCGACCAGCACCGGCAGCACCAGCGTCATGGCGCACAGGCGCAGCAGCAGCGTGCGGCCGCTAAAGCGGCGGCGATAAAGCGCGCGGGCCAGCAGAATGGCCGGCAGCACCGAAAGCAGCGCTGATAGCAGCGCCTGCTCAAAGGAAAACGCCAGCACATGGTGCAGATAGCTATCGCTGAGCAGTGCGCGCCAGTCGGTGGCCGGCGCAGTCAGCAGCAGGGCACCGAGCGCCAGCAGCGCGACCGCACACAAGAGCAGCGCGCTGAACGCGCCGGGCAGCAGCCAGCCGGGCATCAGCGGCTGACGGCGCGCTGCCACGCGCTAATCCACGCCGCGCGATGGTCAGCCACCTCTGTCGGGGTGTATTGCAGCGCATTCGCAGGCACCGGCAACGTCTGATAACCGGCGGGTAAATCGCTTTTAATTACCGGATACATCCAGTTGCCGGTAGGAATGGTGCGCTGAAACGCTGGCGACACCATAAACTGCATGAACTGCTGCGCCAGCTGCGGCTGTTTGCTGCTGGCGAGCTGCGCGCCCACTTCTACCTGCAGATAGTGGCCTTCGCTGAACGGCGCGGCGGCGTAGTTATCCTTTTTCTCTTCAATAATGTGATAAGCCGGCGAGGTGGTATAGCTCAGCACCAGATCGCTTTCGCCTTTGAGGAACAGACCATAAGCTTCGCTCCAGCCTTTGGTGACGGTCACGGTTTTGCTGGCCAGCTTCTGCCAGGCCGCCGGCGCGTCATCGCCGTACACTTTCTGCATCCACAGCAGCAGACCGAGCCCCGGCGTGCTGGTGCGCGGGTCTTCATAAATCACCCGCCATTTTTCCGGGCTTTCGACCAGCTCCTTCAGGCTGTGCGGCGGATTCTTCAGCTTGTTTTTGTCGTAAACGAACGCGAAGTAGCCGTAATCAAACGGGATAAAAGTGTCATTGTGCCAGCCGTCCGGCAGTTGTAGCCCGCGGGTATCCACCGTACTTTTGCTGAACAGGCCGGTTTTTTCCGCCGCCTGAATCAGGTTATTGTCCAGCCCCAGTACCACGTCGGCCTTGCTGTTCTTTCCTTCCATACGCAGGCGATTAAGCAGCGATACGCCATCCTCCAGCGCCACATAGTTCAGCTCACAGCCGCAGCGGGCCTCAAAGGCTTTTTTCACTGCCGGACCGGGGCCCCAGTCGGCGGCGAACGAGTCGTAGGTATACACGGTGAGGACGGGTTTGGCCGCCAGAGCTGGCGCAGCGATCAGCAGCAATAGGGGCAGAACTTTATTTAACACTTTGCGTTCCTTAAGGAGAAGGTAAGGTTGCGTCGCAAAGGATCTGAGGGCGGAGCATCTCAAATCCCTACGCCGGTACGAGCCGGATCAGGTTCGACGGGTCTCTCTCAGCCAGTTAACCGGCACCCCGTTGAGAACGACATATTCTAGACATTTACAGGACAACGCGAAAGGTTCACCTGCCGGTCGTGTTGTCCGATGCTGCCCTTTTTACAGCTCCGGCGGGGCGAACCAGGCAGACTTGAAGTCAAACCAGCCGAGCGTGTTCAGCCGCACGCCACGCATGCTGCGCTGGCCCTCCAGCAGCAGCCAGTGATGAAACAGCGGATGCAGATAGTCGCTGTTTACCAGCTGTTTGCTCCACTCCGCCAGCGGCAGCGCTTTCTCTCGCCAGCGCGCGGCGTCGGCCTGCCAGTCGAGCGGGATACAGTGATGCATCAGCGGTAGCTCGTAGAGCTGAGCGAACAGGGCGTAGTCGAGCGGCAGGGTAAAGTTGACGCTGCCCAGCCAGATGTCACTCTCGCCCGCGCCGTCGAACCAGCTTTCGTAGCTCACTTCGCGGGTAATCAGCTCGACGCCCTGCTGCGCCAGCAGCGGCCGTAGCGCATTGGCGATGCCCTCGTGTTCGACGTGGTGGCTGTACCAGCTGAGCGTCAGCTGGGTCACGCCGTCGGGCTTGTGGGCTGGGGTGATATCGCGCCGATGGTGCCAGCGCGGCAGCAGACCATAAGCCGGGAACCAGTAGCGCTGATAGCCGACGCCGGCATGATTGAGCAGCGCGATAGGGTTAAGCAGATCGCTCACCCAGCGGCGGAAACCGGCATCGCGCCCGCGTTCAGAGCGCTGATCGAACAGCAGAAAATAGCAGCCCTCTTCGAGACGACTCTCTTCCGATTTTTCGTCGTCGTTTTCGCCTTCCAGTTTTACACCGGCGTAGACCAGCTCATCGCTGATCTCCGGCAGCACCCAGATCGAGACATCATCAATCAGCGCGCGGTAGCCGAAGTAGTCATCAAACGCGGCGATTTTCAGCTGGGTTTGCTGATTGCGCACCACGCTGTACGGACCGGTGCCAATGGGCTGACGGGCGAAGTGGCGCAGCGTCGGCCACTCACGCGGCAGAATCATGGCGCTGACGCTGGCCAGCAGCCACGGCAGCCAGCAGTCCGGCTGGCTGAGATGGATATCCAGCGTCCACGGCGCCGGCGAGTGCAGTTGGTCGATATGCGAAAACAGCGGCTGGCTGCGCACCCGTTCCAGCGAGGCGATGACATCCTCCATCTCCAGCTCGCGACCATGATGAAAGCGGATTGCCGGCCGCAGGAAGAAGCGCCAGTGCAGCGGAGAGGTTTGCTGCCAGTGATGGGCAATGTCGGCGGCGATTTCCCCCTTTTCCTCATTTATACGCGTCAGGCCGCTGAATATCTGTCGCGCCAGATGGGTTTCTGAACGGCGCAGCGGCGAGCCGGGCAGCAGGTTAGGCAGGGGCCGGTAGTAGAGCACGCGCAGAATATGCTTGCCCTGGCGAAAGCTGCGGCCAAGGTGCGCGGCAATCATCTGCCGCACCTGGTTTTTATCGCCCACCAGCTGCACCAGCTGGTCGATGCGATCCTGCTCCAGCAGGTCTTCGGCGCGCTGCTGCTGTAGCGCCAGTCCGGTATAGCAGAAGCTCAGCAGCGAGCGTTTACCGCGACCGGCTTCAGCCTGCCAGATCAGCCAGCCCGCCGCCTGCATGGCGTTCAGCAGGTTACGCATGTGGCGGCGTGAGCAGTGCAGCAGTTCGGCCAGCTCGCTCAGCGTGGTTTCCTGATCCTGGCCCTGACAGTGTTGCCACAGGCGAATAAATTGCTGTTGCAGACGCGCAGAGGACATAAAAGGGGAACTCCTTCTCGACTTCGCTCAGTTTTTCCTGCCCCATATTAGAGGCATACTGGCGGACAATGGAAGAGCGGGAGGCATTCAGCAATGAATGGCGCTCTGCCAGCGGTTCCGCCGACGTGGAACCTTTTCTGAGTAGGGTGCAATTTCACCGCCAGCGGAGTTTTTCTCTGCTGGCTTTTTTCGTTTTGCTGTGGAATCTTCTACGCTGTTTTTTTCCCGGTCTTTTTCCTCAAAGGGATTTCTGCATGAAATCGCTGTTACCGCGGCCGCGCCGCCTGAATCCGGTTTACCTCTCCTTTATGGCGGTGTCGTTTATGGTCGGCGTGGCGGGGGCGTTACAGGCGCCGACGCTCAGCCTGTTTTTGACGCGCGAGGTGCAGGTGCGGCCGTTCTGGGTCGGCCTGTTCTTTACCATCAACGCCGTCGCCGGGATCGTGATCAGCCTGCTGATGGCGAAGCGTTCGGATAACCGTGGCGATCGCCGTCATCTGATCCTGTTTTGCTGCCTGATGGCGGTGGCCAACGCGCTACTGTTTGCCTTTAACCGTCACTATCTGACGCTCATTACCCTCGGTGTGCTGCTGTCGGCGCTGGCCAGCGTGGCGATTCCGCAGATCTTCGCGCTGGCGCGTGAATATGCCGATCAGTCAGCGCGGGAAGTGGTGATGTTCAGTTCGGTGATGCGCGCGCAGCTGTCGCTGGCGTGGGTGATTGGGCCGCCGCTGTCGTTCGCGCTGGCGCTCAACTACGGCTTCGTCACGCTGTTCTGTGTGGCGGCGGTGATTTTTCTGCTGAGTATGCTGCTGATCTGGCGCACGCTGCCCTCGGTGCCGCGCATCGCCGCCACGCCGGAGCAGGTGCTGATGCAGCTCAGCCCGTGGAAAGACAGCCAGGTGCGGCTGCTGTTTATCGCCTCGGTGGTGATGTGGGCGTGTAATACCATGTATATCATCGATATGCCGCTGTATATCAGCGCAACCCTTGGCCTGCCGGAGAAGCTGGCAGGGCTGCTGATGGGCACCGCTGCCGGGCTGGAGATCCCGATCATGCTGCTGGCCGGCCATTACGCGAAGCGCTACGGCAAGCGCAATCTGATGCTGCTGGCGCTGGTAGCGGCGATTGTATTTTATCTCGGGCTGGTGCTGTTCCGTTCTCAAACCGCGCTGATGGTGCTGCAGCTGTTTAACGCCGCGTTTATCGGCATCATCGCCGGTATTGGCATGCTGTGGTTTCAGGATTTGATGCCGGGGCGCGCCGGTGCGGCGACCACCATGTTCACCACCTCGATTTCAACCGGGTTGATTATCGCCGGCCTGATTCAGGGGATACTGAGTGAGCGCTTTGGCCATGAGTCGGTGTACTGGCTGGCGCTGGTGATGGCGGTGGTGGCGCTGGTGCTGGCGGCGCGGGTACGGGATGCGCGGTGAGGGCGGTGTGGAGATTGAAGGTCGCCATCAATGGCGACCCTGCAGGGCATTGCGCGTTTCGGGCATGTTTTGCACATTTTTGGTCGCCATAAATGGCGACCCTACAGGGCATTGTGCATTTAAGCATCTTTGGTCGCCATCAATGGCGACCAGATTACTGACGCGTTTGCTATAGGGTGCGCCTTGCTGCGCACCGGGTAAACCTTAACGCAGAAACGCTGGCTGGCTGGATTCGTAGCTGGCGATGGACGCTTCATGCTGCAGCGTCAGGCCAATGCTGTCGAGGCCGTTGATCATGCAGTGACGGCGGAAGCTGTCGATTTCAAAGCTATAAACCTTGTCGCCGGCGGTGACGGTCTGCGCTTCGAGATCCACGGTGAAGCGGATGCCCGGCTGCGCGGCCACCAGCTTAAACATCTCATCGACCTGCTCTTCGCTCAGCTTCACCGGCAGCAGCTGGTTGTTAAAGCTGTTACCGTAGAAGATGTCAGCGAAACTCGGCGCAATCACCACGTGAAAACCGAAGTCGGTCAGCGCCCACGGCGCGTGTTCACGCGAGGAGCCGCAGCCAAAGTTCTCGCGCGCCAGCAGGATGCTGGTGCCTTTGAACTCCGGCTTATTCAGCACGAAGCTGGCGGTCGGCTGGGTGCCGGCATCATCATCAAAACGCCAGTCGTGGAACAGGTGCGCGCCAAAGCCGGTGCGCGTCACTTTCTGCAAAAACTGCTTCGGGATGATGGCATCGGTGTCGACGTTTGCGGCATCCAGTGGGGCCACAATCCCGGTGTGTTGGGTAAATTTGTTCGCCATGGCTTAAGCTCCCTGAGTCAATTCACGAATGTCGGCAAAACGACCGGTTACCGCCGCCGCAGCAGCCATCGCCGGGCTCACCAGATGGGTGCGACCGCCGCGACCCTGGCGACCTTCAAAGTTACGGTTACTGGTTGAGGCACAGCGCTCGCCCGGATTCAGACGATCGTTGTTCATCGCCAGGCACATCGAACAGCCCGGCAGACGCCACTCAAAACCGGCTTCGAGGAAGATTTTGTCCAGGCCTTCGGCTTCAGCCTGCGCTTTCACCGGACCAGAACCTGGCACCACCATGGCAACCACGCCCGGCGCCACTTTGCGGCCTTTGGCGATCGCGGCAGCCGCGCGCAGATCTTCGATACGTGAGTTGGTGCAGGAACCGATAAACACTTTATCGATCGCTACCTCAGTCAGTTTGATGCCCGGCTGCAGATCCATATAAGCCAGCGCTTTCTCGGCGGAAGCACGTTCAACCGGATCGGCAAACGAGGCCGGATTCGGGATGGCCTGATCCACGGCCATCACCTGGCCTGGATTGGTGCCCCAGGTGACCTGCGGCGCGATATCGGCAGCATTCAGGGTCACAACGGCGTCAAACTGCGCGTCGCTGTCGGACTTCAGGGTGCGCCAGTAAGCCACCGCCTGCTCCCACTGCTCGCCCTTCGGCGCGAACTGCTTGTCTTTCAGATAGGCAAACGTGGTGTCATCCGGTGCTACCAGGCCCGCTTTGGCGCCCATCTCAATCGCCATGTTGCACAGCGTCATGCGGCCTTCCATGCTCAGTGCTTCAATCGCCGGGCCACAGAATTCAACCACGTGACCGGTGCCGCCGGCGCTGCCGGTTTTACCGATGATCGCCAGTACGATGTCTTTGGCGGTGATGCCCGGCGCAGCTTCGCCCAGCACTTCAATCTTCATGGTTTTCGCCCGGCCCTGTTTCAGGGTCTGGGTGGCGAACACGTGCTCCACTTCGGAGGTGCCGATACCGAACGCCAGGGAACCGAAGGCGCCGTGCGTTGCGGTGTGCGAGTCGCCGCAAACGATGGTCATGCCTGGCAGCGTCATGCCCTGCTCGGGACCGATCACGTGCACAATGCCCTGGAACGGGTGGTTCAGGTCATACAGCTGAATGCCGAACTCAGCACAGTTCTTCATCAGCTCCTGCATCTGAATACGCGCCATCTCACCCGAGGCGTTGATGTCTTTGGTCTGGGTGGAAACGTTGTGGTCCATGGTGGCAAAGGTCTTCGACGGCTGGCGCACTTTACGGCCGTGCGCACGCAGACCGTCAAACGCCTGCGGCGAGGTGACTTCGTGAATCAGGTGACGATCGATATACAGTAACGGCGTTTCGTCTGGCGCTTCGTGAACGACATGTGCATCAAATAACTTCTGGTATAAGCTTTTCATTTTGTTATTTTTCCTCGCTGATGTAACCGGCAATGATGCTGCCCATTTCATCGGTGCTCACGGCAGGGCCGTCACCGGCCAAATCACGGGTGCGATGGCCCGCTTCCAGCGCACGGCTTACCGCGCGCTCAATGCTATCCGCAGCGGCATCAGCGTTCAGGCTGAAACGCAGCAGCATCGCCAGCGACAGAATCTGCGCAATCGGGTTGGCGATGTTCTGGCCGGCGATATCCGGTGCGGAACCGCCCGCCGGTTCGAACAGGCCGAAGCCCTCTTCATTCAGACTGGCCGAAGGCAGCATGCCCATCGAGCCGGTAATCATCGCGCACTCGTCCGACAGAATGTCACCAAACAGATTCGAGCAGAGTAAAACGTCAAACTGCGACGGATCCTTAATCAGCTGCATGGTGGCGTTGTCGATGTACATATGGCTCAGCTGCACATCCGGATAATCTTTTGCCACTTCGTTGACGATTTCACGCCACATCACTGAGGTCGCCAGCACGTTGGCTTTATCAACGGAAGTCACTTTGTTACGACGCTTGCGCGCAGCTTCGAAGGCGTTGCGGGCAATACGCTCGATTTCAAAACGGTGATAGACCTCGGTATCAAAAGCGCGTTCATGCGCGCCGCTGCCTTCGCGGCCTTTCGGCTGGCCGAAATAGATGCCGCCGGTCAGCTCACGCACGCACAGGATATCGAAGCCGCGGGCGGCGATGTCGCTGCGCAGCGGGCAAAATGCTTCCAGACCTTTGTACAGCGCCGCCGGGCGCAGGTTGCTGAACAGTTTGAAGTGTTTACGCAGCGGCAGCAGCGCACCGCGCTCAGGCTGGCCGGCTGGCGGCAGGTGTTCCCATTTTGGACCGCCGACCGAGCCGAACAGAATGGCATCAGCCTGCTCAGCACCGGCCACGGTGGCGGCGGGTAAAGGTTCACCGTGACGATCGATGGCGATACCGCCGACATCATATTCGCTGGTGGTGATGCGCATATCGAAGCGCGCGCGAATTGCGTCGAGAACTTTCATGGCCTGCGCCATCACTTCCGGACCGATTCCGTCGCCTGGCATTACCGCAATATGATAAGACTGAGTCATAGTTACACCGTTTCCTTCTGATCTTTAAATTTACGCTGCAATTCTTTTTCGACCTGCTTTGCCCGCCAGATGTTGTTCAGGGCATTCACCATCGCTTTCGCCGAGGATTCGACGATATCGGTCGCCAGGCCCACGCCGTGGAATTTACGCCCGTTGTAGTTGACCACGATATCGACCTGACCCAGCGCGTTTTCGCCGTGGCCTTTCGCGGTCAGCTTGTAGTTCACCAGCTCAGCATCGAAGCCGGTGATACGGTTAATAGCCTGGTAGACGGCATCAACCGGACCGTTACCGGTGGCGGCGTCGGCTTTGGCCTCTTCGCCGCAGCCCAGCTGCACCGACGCCGTCGCGGTGACGCTGGAGCCGGTCTGCACGTTGAATTCGTTCAGCTGGAAGTACTCCGGCTCTTCATTCTGCTTATTAATGAAGGCCAGCGCTTCCAGGTCGTAATCGAAAACCTGGCCTTTTTTGTCCGCCAGCTTCAGGAAGGCGTCGTACAGCGTATCCAGGTTGTAATCGGACTCTTTGTAACCCATCTCTTCCATACGGTGCTTCACGGCGGCACGGCCGGAGCGGGAGGTCAGGTTCAGCTGAATTTTGTGCAGGCCAATCGATTCTGGCGTCAGGATTTCATAGTTTTCGCGGTTCTTCAGCACGCCATCCTGATGAATGCCGGAAGAGTGGGCGAAGGCGTTGGAACCGACCACCGCTTTGTTGGCCGGGATCGGCATGTTGCAGATCTGGCTGACAATCTGGCTGGTGCGGTAGATTTCCTGATGATTGATATTGGTGTGCACGTTCATGATCTGCTGACGGGTTTTAATCGCCATGATCACCTCTTCCAGCGCACAGTTACCGGCGCGCTCGCCCAGGCCGTTCAGCGTGCCTTCGACCTGACGCGCACCGGCCAGCACTGCCGCAATGGCGTTACCGGTCGCCATGCCCAGATCGTCATGGGTGTGTACCGACAGAATCGCTTTGTCGATGTTGGGTACGCGCTGTACCAGCTGACCAATGATGTTGGCGTACTCGCCCGGCAGGGTATAGCCCACGGTGTCCGGAATATTGATGGTGGTGGCGCCGGCGTTGATTGCGGCTTCTACCATGCGGCACAGGTCGTCAATCGGCGTACGGCCACCGTCTTCGCAGGAGAACTCAACGTCATCGGTATAGTTGCGCGCCCGCTTAATCATGTGTACCGCGCGTTCAATCACTTCCGGCAGCGTGCTGCGCAGTTTAGTGGCGATGTGCATCGGCGAAGTGGCGATAAAGGTGTGAATACGGAAGGCGTCGGCCACGCGCAGCGATTCGTAAGCCGCGTCGATATCTTTCTCGACACAGCGCGCCAGACCACACACGCGGCTGTTTTTGATGGTCCGGGCAATGGTCTGCACGGATTCGAAATCACCCGGCGAAGAGACCGGAAAACCGACTTCCATTACATCCACGCCCATCCGTTCCAGCGCCAGGGCGATCTGCAGTTTTTCTTTAACACTCAGGCTGGCCTGTAATGCCTGTTCGCCGTCGCGCAGAGTGGTATCGAAAATTATTACTTGCTGGCTCATGGTCATCTTCCTTTTGCATTGACTTCGCCGGTGCTACGAGCATAAAAAAACCCGCGCAGTGGCGCGGGTTTTTTTAACTTTCAGCAGGTTCGAATCAGTTGTTGATTTCGCCCACGAGTCTACCGCGCAAACTGGATGCGTTAAGTAGTAGACCGAGTAGACGAAAAGAACGTGACATGAATCAAACCTCGTAAAATGAGTGCTGCACATATTGGTACTGGATTCGCCTGGCGATGTCAACCCTAAGTGAAAGGGTATTTCTCTGGCCGGAAAAGGGCGATGTGCTGGGATTATCGGTCATCACAGAGCATTGCCATTAATTAACGGTGGCTTAGCGCGTTATGCCACTTTAAAAAATCTTTTAAAAAAGGCGGGTAATTTTAAGTTGCTGAATTCTATGTTTTTAGTAAGGCTTATTCGTCAGGTGGAAAAACAAGATAAAGCTTGTTGCTTAGCAGATTGTGATGTGGAAGAGGGATTTAAGAGTTAATCACGCCAGAAACGCGGTAACGGAAAAAATTGTGGGCTAAACACGCTGGCAATATGAAAATCATATTTCTTACAACACGCTGTAAATAATCTGCAAACCAGCATTTTCCTCTGTCCTTATGCCATCGCATTAGTTTATTCCTCCCGGGCGATAATCACGCGTCAGTGCCTTTTTTGTCACTGACAGCGCCGTGCCGCCTTATGACGTTTGCAGGCCGGGTTTTCTGCGGTTATGGTAATCGACCTACTCTCAAAAGAATCCACGCAGGTAGATTCCCTGTACCTGGAAGACGAAATGAATGGCGTCTTCTGAGCATAAACATAAGGTTTTGATCTTAATTGGCAATAAAGGGACAGATGCGAGCGGCACGCAGGATAGCGTTTGCTGGCGCAGCTGGCTCTCAAGCCTGGAGGCAGAAAATGGAGATGTTGTCAGGAGCCGAAATGGTCGTCCGTTCGTTAATCGATCAGGGCGTTAAGCAGGTATTCGGTTATCCGGGCGGTGCGGTGCTCGATATTTATGATGCGCTGCAAACGGTCGGTGGTATTGACCACGTGCTTGTGCGCCACGAGCAGGGCGCCGTACATATGGCGGATGGCCTGGCGCGCGCGACCGGCGAAGTCGGCGTGGTGCTGGTCACCTCAGGTCCTGGCGCCACCAACGCTATCACCGGTATTGCGACCGCTTATATGGATTCCATTCCGCTGGTGATCCTCTCCGGTCAGGTGCCGTCCTCGCTGATTGGCTATGACGCCTTCCAGGAGTGCGACATGGTGGGGATTTCGCGTCCGGTGGTGAAGCACAGCTTCCTGGTGAAAAGCACCGAAGAGATCCCGACAGTGCTGAAAAAAGCCTTCTGGCTGGCGGCCAGCGGTCGTCCGGGGCCGGTGGTGATCGATCTGCCAAAAGATATTCTGAATCCGGCTAACAAGCTGCCGTACGTGTGGCCGGAAACTGTCAGCATGCGCTCTTACAATCCGACGCTGCAGGGCCACAAAGGCCAGATCAAGCGCGCGCTGCAGACGCTGCTGGCGGCGCACAAGCCGGTAATTTACGTCGGTGGCGGGGCCATTACTTCTGGCTGCGAGGCGGAACTGCTGCAGCTGGCAGAGCAGCTGAATATTCCGGTCACCACCTCGCTGATGGGGCTGGGCGCGTTCCCGGGCACGCATCGTCAGTGTGTGGGCATGCTCGGTATGCACGGCACCTATGAAGCCAACATGACCATGCACAATGCCGATCTGATCTTTGGTATCGGCGTACGCTTTGACGACCGCACCACCAACAATCTGGCGAAGTATTGCCCGAATGCCACCGTGATGCACATTGACGTCGATCCGACCTCGATCTCCAAAACCGTCAGCGCCGATATTCCGATTGTCGGCGATGCCAGACAGACGCTGACGCAGATGCTGGAGCTGCTGGCGCAGAGCGAGGCGAAGCAGGAACTCGACAGCCTGCGTGACTGGTGGCAGAGCATTGAAGGCTGGCGCAGCCGCAAGTGCCTGGAATTTGACCGTACCAGCGACAAAATCAAACCGCAGGCGGTGATCGAAACCATTTGTCGTCTGACGCACGGTGAGGCGTATGTGACCTCGGACGTCGGCCAGCATCAGATGTTCGCCGCGCTTTACTATCAGTTCGATAAACCGCGTCGCTGGATCAACTCCGGCGGCCTCGGCACCATGGGCTTTGGCCTGCCGGCGGCACTCGGCGTGAAGATGGCGCTGCCGCAGGAAACCGTGATTTGCGTAACCGGCGACGGCAGTATCCAGATGAACATTCAGGAGCTGTCGACCGCGCTGCAGTACGACCTGCCGGTGCTGGTGCTGAACCTGAACAACCGCTTCCTCGGCATGGTGAAACAGTGGCAGGACATGATTTACTCCGGCCGCCATTCACAATCCTATATGGAATCGCTGCCGGACTTCGTGCGCCTGGCGGAAGCCTATGGCCACGTGGGCATCGCGATTCAGCATCCGGCTGAGCTGGAAGAGAAGCTGCAGCTGGCGCTTGATACGCTGGCGAAAGGGCGTCTGGTGTTTGTGGATGTCACGGTGGACGGCAGCGAGCACGTCTACCCGATGCAGATTCGCGGTGGCGCGATGGATGAGATGTGGTTGAGCAAAACGGAGAGGACTTAATTATGCGTCGTATTTTATCAGTTCTGCTGGAGAACGAATCCGGCGCATTGTCGCGCGTGGTGGGGCTGTTTTCCCAGCGCGGCTATAACATTGAGAGCCTGACCGTCGCACCGACCGATGATCCGACCCTGTCGCGCATGACCATTCAGACCGTGGGCGACCAGAAAGTACTGGAGCAGATAGAAAAGCAGCTGCACAAGCTGGTGGACGTGTTACGCGTCAGCGAACTGGGGCAGGGCGCTTACGTCGAGCGTGAAATCATGCTGGTGAAGATTCAGGCCAGCGGGTACGGTCGCGAAGAGGTAAAACGCAGTGCGGAAATTTTCCGTGGGCAGATCATCGATGTGACGCCGACGCTGTACACGGTTCAGCTGGCCGGCACCAGCGATAAACTCGACGCGTTCCTCAACACCGTACGCGAAGTGGCGGAAATCGTTGAAGTGGCGCGTTCCGGCATCGTCGGGGTATCACGCGGCGATCGCGTAATGCGTTAATACCGCAAAGTTATCATCGGTTTTCAAGCTAACCCGGCGGAATGCCGGGTTTTTTTATTTTATGCGCTTCGGCCGCTTGTGCATGAAAAGCGGTTGCTCAGCGTACTGTTCTGCGGTTAGATGTTACAAATGTTTTACCCTTAGCTACTCTGCGGACATTTTCGCCAGCCCTGGCTTATCAGAATTAAGGTGTCATCGTGAAACTGGATGAAATTGCGCGCCTGGCGGGCGTGTCGCGCACCACGGCGAGCTATGTCATCAATGGCAAAGCGCGGCAGTATCGTGTCAGCGACAAAACCGTTGAGAAAGTCATGGCGGTGGTGCGTGAGTACAACTATCACCCCAACGCGGTGGCTGCGGGCCTGCGCGCCGGACGCACCCGTTCGATTGGTCTGGTGATCCCCGATCTGGAAAACACCAGTTATACCCGCATCGCCAACTATCTCGAACGCCAGGCGCGTCAGCGCGGCTATCAGCTGCTGATTGCCTGTTCCGAAGATCAGCCGGATAACGAAATGCGCTGCATTGAGCACCTGCTGCAGCGTCAGGTGGATGCGATCATTGTCTCCACGTCGCTGCCGCCGGAACATCCGTTCTATCAGCGCTGGGTCAACGATCCGCTGCCGATTATCGCGCTGGACCGCGCGCTGGATCGTGAACACTTTACCAGCGTGGTCGGTGCCGATCAGGATGACGCGCAGGCGCTGGCGGCTGAATTGCGTCAGCTGCCGGTGAAAAATGTGCTGTTTCTCGGCGCGCTGCCGGAGCTGTCGGTCAGCTTCCTGCGTGAAATGGGGTTCCGCGAGGCGTGGCAGGGCGATGAACGCCCGATCGATTTCATCTATTGCAATAGCTTTGACCGCGCCGCTGCGGCGACGCTGTTTGAAAAATACCTTGAAGACCACGCGATGCCCGAAGCGCTGTTTACCACCTCGTTTGGCCTGCTGCAGGGGGTGATGGACGTGACGCTGAAGCGTGACGGCCGCTTGCCGACAGACCTGGCTATTGCAACTTTCGGCGACCACGAATTATTAGACTTTCTGGAGTGCCCGGTGCTGGCGGTAGGGCAGCGCCATCGCGATGTTGCTGAGCGTGTGCTGGAGCTGGTGCTGGCTTCGCTGGATGAGCCACGCAAACCGAAGCCGGGTTTAACCCGTATTCGCCGTAATTTATTCCGCCGCGGACAATTAAGTCGTCGCGCTAAATGAAGCGTCGGGCGAGACGTCGCCCGCGCTAATTTCTCTCATCCATATTTAACCAGACGCACACGGGCGTAAAAAAGCGTAAATTATCATCGCCCCGGCTAACGAATTATCTGCGCTGGATTTTCTTATTTGTTTACATCTTCAGCAATCGCGCATAGCAGAGCTGACGCGATGGTGCTGGGCTTCCTTTCAGAAATCCCCTAAAATGCCGCCGCCGTCGCAGATTGGGGCAGAATAATCGCAGCGGTAAAATTGCGCTAATTTTCACCGATAAATCTGACGCAAATTTTTTTTATACTGTTATTCATCAGGTTAATTTTAAATTGGCCTTTCATTCTCCTCTTATTCTTCTCTCCGGTTAATTTCATTCGGTGTAAAGAGTGATATTCACTTGCCGTTGCGGCTTGACAAGGATTTCATCGGCTCCGTAAACTCGTTTCGTGGTAAAAAGTGGGATAAAGTGGTGAAAACGGGTAACTGAGGGGTAGGGCTGGCATGTTCCGTGGAGCAACGTTAGTCAATCTCGACAGCAAAGGGCGCCTGGCGGTGCCGACGCGTTATCGCGAATTGCTGCTCGCAGAGTCTCAGGGTCAAATGGTTTGCACCATTGACCTCCATCAGCCCTGCCTGCTGCTTTATACCCTGCCCGAATGGGAAATTATTGAGAAAAAACTGGCCCGGTTATCCAGTATGAATCCGAACGAGCGTCGCGTGCAGCGTCTGCTGTTAGGTCATGCCAGCGAGTGCCAGATGGATAACGCAGGCCGTTTACTGCTGGCGAACACGTTGCGCCAGCATGCGAGCCTGACCAAAGAAGTGATGCTGGTTGGACAGTTCAACAAGTTTGAGCTGTGGGATGAACAGACCTGGTATCAACAAGTTAAGGACGATATTGACGCAGAACAGTCAGCTCAGGAGCCTTTATCTGAGCGGTTGCAGGACTTGTCGCTATAGCTATGCAGGAAAATTTTAAACACACCACGGTGCTGCTGGATGAGGCGGTTAACGGCCTTAATATCAGGGAAGACGGCATTTATATTGACGGCACCTTTGGTCGCGGCGGTCACTCACGCCTGATCCTGTCGCAGCTTGGCGCGCACGGACAGTTACTGGCGATCGATCGCGATCCGCAAGCCATAGCCGCAGCCGCTGAGATAAAAGATCCACGTTTCTCGATTGTGCACGGGCCGTTTTCAGCGCTGGCTGAGTATGTCGAAGAGCGCGGGCTGACCGGCAAAATCGACGGCGTACTGCTGGATTTGGGCGTCTCTTCGCCTCAGCTGGATGACGCCGAGCGCGGTTTCTCCTTTATGCGCGACGGGCCGCTGGATATGCGTATGGATCCCACGCGCGGTCAGTCGGCAGCCGAGTGGTTGCAGAGCGCGGAAGAGGCAGACATTGCGTTTGTGCTGAAAACCTACGGTGAAGAGCGCTTCGCAAAACGCATCGCCCGCGCCATTGTCGAGCGCAACCGGGAACAGCCGATGACGCGCACCAAAGAGCTGGCCGATCTGATTGCGGCGGCAACGCCGGTAAAAGATAAGTTTAAGCATCCGGCGACGCGCAGCTTCCAGGCGATACGCATCTGGATCAACAGTGAGCTGGAAGAGATCGATATCGCGCTGAAAGGGGCATTAACGGTGCTGGCACCGGGCGGGCGTTTATCCATCATCAGCTTCCACTCGCTGGAGGATAGGCTGGTGAAGCGCTTTATGCGTGACCAGAGCCGCGGACCGCAGGTGCCGGCCGGGATTCCGATGACCGAGAGCCAGCTGAAAGCGCTGGGCGGACGTGAACTGAAAACCCTCGGCAAGCTGATTCCTGGCGAAGCCGAAGTCAAAGACAACCCGCGCGCGCGCAGTTCGGTCCTGCGTATCGCTGAGAGAACCGCATCGTGATTGGCAATGAGCGTCACAGCCTGCCCGGCGTCATTGGTGGCGATCTGCTGCGTTTTGGCAAGATCCCGCTGCTGCTGCTGATCGCCGTGCTGGTTTCTTCGGTGCTGGTGGTGACCACCACGCATAAGACCCGTCTGCTGACGGCGCAGCGTGAGCAGCTGGTGCTGGAGCGTGATGCGCTGGATATCGAATGGCGCAACCTGATCCTCGAAGAGAATGCGCTGGGCGATCACAGCCGGGTAGAACGGATAGCAACCGATAAGCTGCAGTTGCAGCATGTTGATCCTTCACAGGAAAATATTGTGGTGCAGAAATAAGGAATCGCAGACCTCAATGAGCGGCGCAGGCAAAACGCTGAAGTTAAGAAAACAGGAAGATAAGGCCAGCTTTGTAAGCTGGCGTTTTGCGTTGCTGTGCGGCTGTATTCTTCTGGCGCTGGGCGGATTGCTGTCGCGCGTGGCGTGGCTGCAGGTGATCAGCCCTGATAAGCTGGTGAAGGAAGGCGATTTACGTTCGCTGCGCGTGCAGGAAGTGCCTACCGCGCGCGGCATGATCAGCGATCGCGCCGGACGCCCGCTGGCGGTAAGCGTGCCGGTTAACGCCATCTGGGCCGATCCCAAAGAGCTGACCGAGCACGGCGGCGTCACCGTTGATAGCCGCTGGAAAGCGCTGTCGGATGCGCTGTCGATCCCGCTTGATCAGCTGGCGGCGCGCGTCAACGCCAATCCAAAAGGGCGCTTTATTTACCTCGCCCGTCAGGTTAACCCGGCGATTGGCGAATACGTGAAAAAGCTCAAGCTGCCCGGTATTTACCTGCGTCAGGAGTCGCGCCGCTACTATCCGGCCGGTCAGGTCACTGCCCACCTGATTGGCTTCACCAACATTGACGGCCAGGGCATTGAAGGCATCGAGAAGAGCTTTGATAAATGGCTGACCGGTGAGCCGGGCGAACGTACCGTGCGCAAAGACCGCTACGGGCGGGTGATTGAGGATATCTCCTCGGTCGATAGCCGCGCCGCGCACAACCTGACGCTGAGCATCGACGAGCGCCTGCAGGCGCTGGTGTACCGCGAACTGAACAATGCCGTTGCCTTCAACAAAGCCGAATCGGGCACTGCGGTGCTGGTGGACGTGAACACCGGCGAAGTGCTGGCGATGGCCAACAGCCCGGCTTACAACCCCAATAATCTCAGCAACACGCCGAAAGACGTCATGCGTAACCGCGCTATTACCGACATCTTCGAGCCGGGTTCCACCGTGAAGCCAATGGTGGTGATGACCGCACTGCAGCGCGGCGTGGTGAAAGAGAACAGCGTTCTGAACACCGTGCCGTATCGCGTCAATGGTCATGAGATCAAAGACGTGGCGCGCTATAACGAATTGACCCTTACCGGGGTTCTGCAGAAGTCGAGTAACGTCGGGGTTTCGCGCCTCGCGTTAGCGATGCCCTCCTCAGCGCTGGTAGAAACTTACGCGCGCTTTGGCCTGGGTAAACCGACCAATTTGGGGCTGGTCGGGGAAAGTAGTGGCTTATACCCTCAAAAACAACGGTGGTCTGACATAGAGAGGGCCACCTTCTCTTTCGGCTATGGGCTAATGGTAACGCCGTTACAGTTAGCGCGAGTCTACGCAACCATTGGCAGCTACGGCATCAACCGCCCGCTGTCGATTACCAAAGTTGACCCGCCGGTGGCGGGCGAGCGCGTTTTCCCGGAAGACCTGGTGAAAACCGTGATGCACATGATGGAAAGCGTGGCGCTGCCGGGTGGTGGTGGCGTTAAAGCCGCCATCAAGGGCTATCGCATCGCGATCAAAACCGGTACCGCGAAAAAAGTCGGGCCGGACGGACGCTACGTCAATAAATACATTGCTTACACCGCGGGCGTTGCGCCTGCCAGTCGCCCGCGTTTTGCGCTGGTGGTGGTGATCAACGATCCCCAGGCCGGTAAATATTATGGTGGTGCGGTTTCTGCACCGGTGTTTGGCGCCATCATGGGCGGTGTGCTGCGCACCATGAACATTGAACCGGATGCGCTGCCAACGGTGGATAAAAACGAGTTGGTGAAGAATAAGAGAAGTGAGGAATCAAGTGACAGATCGTAACCTGCGCGACTTGCTGGCCCCGTGGGTGCCTGGCGCGCCGGCGCGTCCACTCCGTGACATGACACTGGACAGCCGCGCTGCGGCTGCTGGCGATCTGTTTATCGCCGTGGCGGGCCATCATGCTGATGGACGTCGATTTATTCCACAGGCCATCGCCCAGGGTGTGGCGGCGGTCATTGCCGAGGCTGAAGGCGAAGCCAGCGATGGTGATATCCGCGAGATGCACGGCGTCCCGGTTATCTATCTGGCCCAGCTGCCGCAGCGCCTCTCCGCGCTGGCCGGGCGTTTCTACCAGCAGCCGGCTGACAAATTAAAGCTGATTGGTGTGACCGGCACTAACGGCAAAACCACCACCACGCAGCTGATCGCGCAGTGGGCCAACCTGCTGGGCGAAACCGGCGCGGTGATGGGCACGGTGGGCAATGGCCTGTACGGTCAGCTGGTGCCGAGTGAAAACACCACCGGTTCAGCGGTGGATGTACAGCATATTCTGCACGACCTGGTCGGGCAGGGGGCTAGCGTCGCCGCGATGGAGGTTTCTTCGCACGGTCTGGTGCAGCATCGCGTGGCCGCGCTGCCGTTTGCCGCCGCGGTATTTACCAATCTGAGCCGCGATCACCTTGATTATCACGGTGACATGCAGGGCTACGAATCAGCCAAGTGGCTGCTGTTCTCTGAGCATCAGGTAGGCGAGGCCATCATCAACGCTGATGATGAAGTGGGCCGCCGCTGGCTGGAAAAATTACCGGATGCCGTGGCCGTTACGCTGAGCAACAATCTGCAGCCCGGCTGTCGTGGCCGCTGGCTGCAGGCGACGGCGATCGATTATCACGACGGCGGCGCACACGTGCAGTTCAGTTCAAGCTGGGGCAACGGCGAGTTTGACAGCCGCCTGATGGGCGCCTTTAACGTCAGCAATCTGCTGCTGGCGCTGGCGACACTGCTGACGCTGGATTATCCGCTCGACACGCTGGTGGCCAGTGCCAGCCAGCTGCAGCCGGTGTGCGGGCGTATGGAAGTGTTCACCGCCGCGCACAAGCCGACGGTAGTGGTGGATTACGCACATACGCCAGACGCGCTGGAAAAAGCGCTGGAGGCGGCCCGGCTGCACTGCAAGGGCCAGCTGTGGTGCGTATTTGGCTGCGGTGGCGACCGTGACAAAGGCAAACGCCCGCTGATGGGCGCGATTGCCGAACAGTTTGCCGATATCGTGGTGATCACCGATGACAATCCGCGGAGCGAAGAGCCGACGGCGATTGTTAACGACATTCTCACCGGCCTGCTCGATCCGGGCCGGGCACGCGTTATTGCAGGACGAGCGCAGGCGGTTACCCATGCGGTGATGCAGGCCAGCGCCGACGACATCGTGCTGGTGGCCGGTAAAGGCCATGAAGATTATCAAATCATCGGCAACCGCCGCCTTGACTACTCTGACCGCGACACCGTCGCCCGTTTGCTGGGGGTAATGGCATGATTCCGGTTACGCTGAAAACCCTGGCAGAGATTAGCGGTGGGCAACTGCACGGCAGCGATCTCACTATTGCTGATGTCACCACGGATACCCGTAAAGTTACCCCAGGCAGCCTGTTTGTCGCGCTGGTGGGCGAACGTTTTGATGCGCACGATTTTGCCGCCGACGCTATCGCCAGTGGCGCACAGGCGCTGCTGGTGAATCGTCGTTTAGCGGTCGACGTGCCGCAGGTGGTGGTCGCTGACACGCGTATCGCCTTTGGTCAGCTCGGCGCCTGGGTGCGTCAGCAGGCGAAAGCGCGCGTGGTGGGGCTGACCGGCTCCTCCGGTAAAACCTCCGTGAAAGAGATGACCGCGGCGATTCTGCGCCAGTGCGGTGAAACGCTGTATACCGCCGGCAATCTCAACAACGATTACGGCGTGCCGATGACGCTGCTGCGTCTTACCCCGCAACACGCGTATGCCGTGATTGAAATGGGCGCGAACCATCAGGGTGAAATCGCCTACACCACCAATCTGGTGCGTCCGGAAACCGCGCTGGTCAACAATCTGGCGGCGGCGCATCTGGAAGGCTTCGGTTCACTGGCGGGCGTGGCAAAAGCCAAAGGCGAAATCTTTGGCGGCTTACCGGTGCACGGCACTGCAATCATCAACGCTGACAGCAACGATCTGCCCAACTGGCAGCCGCAGTTTGCTGACAAAACCCTGTGGCGCTTTTCGCCGCAGCCGATGGCAGACGCGGAGTTCCGCGCCAGCGATATCGTACTGCGCGCTGACGCCACGCTGTTTACCCTGCATACGCCGCGCGGCGACATCGCCGTCGAGCTGCCGCTGCCGGGTCGGCACAATATCGCTAATGCGCTGGCTGCTGCCGCGCTGGCGCTGTCGGTTGACGCGCCGTTAACCGCTATCCAGTCTGGCCTTAAAACCTTACAGCCCGTTCCTGGGCGCCTGTTCCCGATTCGCCTCGCCGGTAATCAGCTGCTGCTGGATGACAGCTACAACGCTAACGTTGGCTCAATGACCGCCGCTGCGCAGGTGCTGGGCGATATGCCGGGCTTCCGCGTCATGGTGGTCGGCGACATGGGCGAGCTGGGCGACGAAGCCGAAGCCTGTCATCGTCAGGTGGGCGAAGCGGCGAAAGCCGCCGGTATTGATTGTGTGCTGAGCACCGGCAGCTTCAGCCATTTGATTAGTGAAAGCAGCGGCCGGGGCGAACATTTCGCCAGTAAAGCTGAACTGACTGAACGTTTACGCACGCTGCTGTCCCAACATGCGGACATCACTATTTTGGTTAAAGGTTCACGTAGTGCCGCCATGGAGCAGGTAGTACAGAGCTTACAGGAGAAAGGAACATGCTAGTCTGGCTGGCCGAACATCTGGTCGCATTTTATTCCGGCTTTAACGTCTTTTCCTATCTGACGTTTCGCGCCATTGTCAGCCTGCTGACCGCTCTGTTCATCTCTTTATGGATGGGCCCGCGCCTGATCGCCTGGCTGCAGAAACTGCAGATTGGCCAGGTGGTACGTAACGATGGTCCGGAGTCGCACTTCAGCAAGCGCGGCACGCCGACCATGGGCGGCATCATGATTCTGACCTCCATCACGGTTTCGGTGCTGATGTGGGCTTATCCGTCCAATCCTTACGTCTGGTGCGTGCTGGTGGTGCTGGTCGGTTTTGGCGTAATTGGCTTTGTTGATGACTATCGCAAAGTGGTGCGTAAAGACACTAAGGGCCTGATCGCGCGCTGGAAATATTTCTGGATGTCGGTGATTTCGCTTGGTGTGGCGTTCGCGCTGTTCATTGCCGGTAAAGATACGCCTGCCACACAGCTGGTGGTGCCATTCTTTAAAGATGTTATGCCGCAGCTCGGCCTGTTCTACGTGGTGCTGGCCTACTTTGTGATTGTCGGAACCGGTAATGCGGTCAACCTGACAGACGGTCTGGATGGTTTGGCAATCATGCCAACGGTGTTTGTCGCGGCGGGATTTGCACTGGTGGCCTGGGCGACCGGTAACGTGAAATTCGCTGAGTATCTGCACATCCCGTATCTGCGCCACGCCGGTGAGCTGGTGATTGTCTGTACCGCGATTGTCGGGGCCGGTCTCGGCTTCCTGTGGTTCAACACCTATCCGGCGCAGGTCTTTATGGGCGACGTGGGTTCGCTGGCGCTGGGCGGCGCACTGGGTACGCTGGCAGTGCTGCTGCGTCAGGAATTTTTGCTGGTGATCATGGGCGGCGTATTTGTGGTCGAGACGCTGTCGGTGATTCTGCAGGTGGGATCGTTCAAGCTGCGCGGTCAGCGTATTTTCCGCATGGCGCCGATTCACCATCACTATGAACTGAAAGGCTGGCCGGAGCCGCGCGTGATCGTGCGCTTCTGGATTATTTCGCTGATGCTGGTGCTGATTGGCCTGGCAACGCTCAAGGTACGTTAATCATGGCTGACTATCGGGGCAGAAAAGTCGTCATCATTGGATTAGGCATTACCGGCCTCTCCTGTGTTGATTTCTTCCTCGCGCAGGGCGTGACGCCCCGCGTGATGGATACCCGTGTGTCACCGCCGGGGCTGGACAAACTGCCAGAGCAGGTGGAGCGCCACGTTGGCGGTATCAACAGCGACTGGCTGCTGGCATGCGATCTGATCATCGCCAGCCCGGGCATCGCGCTGGCGCACCCGGCGCTGAGCGAAGCGGCTGACGCCGGCATTGAAATTGTCGGCGATATCGAACTGTTCTGCCGTGAAGCGCAGGCGCCGATTGTGGCGATCACCGGTTCCAATGGCAAAAGTACCGTCACCACGCTGGTGGGCGAAATGGCGCGCGCCGCGGGCTGGCAGGTGGGCGTAGGCGGCAACATTGGGCTGCCAGCGCTGACACTGCTCAAATCGCCGGCGCAGCTGTATGTGCTGGAGCTCTCCAGCTTCCAGCTGGAAACCACCTACAGCCTGAAAGCGGCGGCGGCAACCATCCTCAACGTCACTGAGGATCATATGGATCGCTATCCGCTCGGCATGCAGCAGTACCGCGCCGCTAAATTACGCATCTATGAAAACGCGGATATCTGCGTGGTGAATGCCGACGATGGCATGACCATGCCGGTGCGCGGCGCCGATCGCCGCTGCGTCAGCTTTGGCATCGACGTGGGCGATTATCACCTCAACCAGCAGCAGGGCAGTACCTGGCTGCGGGTGAAGGGCGAGAAAGTCCTTAATACCGACGAGATGAAGCTGGTCGGGCAGCACAATTACACCAATGCGCTGGCCGCGCTGGCGCTGGCCGATGCGGTGAATATCCCGCGCGCCTCCAGCCTGAAAGCGTTAACCACCTACAGCGGCCTGCCGCATCGCTTCCAGCTGGTGCACGAAGCGCATGGCGTGCGCTGGATTAATGATTCGAAAGCCACCAACGTGGGCAGCACCGAAGCCGCGCTTAACGGCCTGCAGGTGAAAGGTACGCTGTGGCTGCTGCTGGGTGGCGATGGCAAAGGGGCGGACTTTACGCCGCTGGCGCGCTATCTGCAGGGCGACAACGTGCGGCTGTTCTGCTTTGGCCGCGACGGCGACGCGCTGGCCGCGCTGCGTCCGGCAGTGGCGACGCGCACCGACACGCTCGAACAGGCGATGACGCAGATTGCCGCGCAGGTGCAGGCGGGCGACCTGGTGCTGCTGTCACCGGCGTGCGCCAGCCTCGACCAGTTCCGTAATTTTGAACAGCGTGGCGATCGCTTCGCGCAACTGGCGAAGGAGCTGAGCTGATGCGTATTCCCGGAGCCAGTATCGCCAGTTTTATTTCGCTGCGCCTGCGTGATTGGGTGATGGGCGCGCGCGACAACGACGACGCGCCGGTGGTGCTGTATGACCGCACGTTGCTGTGGCTGACATTTGGCCTGGCGATTATCGGTTTTGTCATGGTCACCTCGGCGTCGATGCCGGTTGGACAGCGTCTTAACGACGATCCGTTCTACTTTGCCAAGCGAGATGCCTTTTATATCGCACTGGCGCTGGGGATGGCGTTAGTGACGCTGCGCGTACCGATGGATTTCTGGCAGCGCTACAGTAACGCGATGCTGATGGCTTCGGTGGCGATGCTGCTGATCGTACTGGTGGTCGGTAGCTCGGTTAACGGCGCATCGCGCTGGATCGCGCTCGGGCCGCTGCGTATTCAGCCGGCGGAGTTATCCAAGCTGTCGCTGTTCTGCTATCTCGCCAGTTATCTGGTGCGCAAAGTGGAAGAGGTGCGGAACAACTTCTGGGGCTTCTGTAAGCCGATGGGCGTGATGGTGGTGCTGGCGGTGCTGCTGCTGGCCCAGCCGGACCTCGGCACTGTGGTGGTGCTGTTTGTTACCACGCTGGCGATGCTGTTCCTGGCGGGCGCCAAACTGTGGCAGTTCCTGGCGATTATCGGCTCGGGCATTTTCGCCGTGGTGCTGCTGATTATCGCGGAACCTTACCGTATGCGCCGCGTGACCTCCTTCTGGAACCCGTGGGAAGATCCATTCGGCAGCGGCTACCAGCTGACCCAGTCGCTGATGGCGTTTGGCCGCGGTGAGTTCTGGGGACAGGGCCTGGGCAACTCGGTGCAGAAACTGGAGTATCTGCCGGAAGCGCATACCGACTTTATCTTCTCAATTATCGGTGAAGAGTTGGGTTATGTCGGTGTGGTTTTGGCGCTGTTGATGGTATTCTTCGTCGCTTTTCGCGCAATGTCGATTGGCCGTCGCGCGCTGGAGATCGACCAGCGTTTTTCCGGCTTCCTCGCCTGTTCCATTGGGGTGTGGTTTAGCTTCCAGGCGCTGGTTAATGTTGGTGCGGCGGCGGGTATGCTGCCGACCAAGGGCCTGACGCTGCCGCTGATCAGTTACGGTGGATCGAGTCTGATCATTATGTCGACCGCCATCGTGTTTTTATTGCGCATAGATTATGAAACGCGTCTGGCAAAAGCCCAGGCGTTTACCCGAGGTGCCCGATGAGTGGTAAACGGCTGATGGTCATGGCAGGGGGGACCGGCGGACATGTGTTCCCCGGACTGGCCGTGGCGCATCATCTGATCGAACAAGGCTGGCAGGTGCGCTGGCTGGGAACGGCAGATCGGATGGAAGCCGATCTGGTGCCAAAGCATGGCATCGATATCGACTTCATTCGCATCAGCGGACTGCGCGGCAAAGGCGTAAAGGCCCTGCTGCTGGCACCGGTGCGCATTTTCAATGCGTGGCGCCAGGCGCGCCGCATCATGAAAAACTGGCAGCCGGATGTGGTGCTGGGCATGGGCGGTTATGTTTCCGGGCCGGGCGGCCTTGCGGCGTGGAGTTGCGGCATCCCGGTGGTGCTGCACGAGCAGAACGGCATTGCCGGCCTGACCAATAAGTGGCTGGCGAAAATCGCTACCACAGTGATGCAGGCCTTTCCGGGCGCATTCCCCACTGCCGAGGTGGTGGGCAACCCGGTGCGTAATGATGTGCTGGCGCTGCCGCTTCCGGCGCAGCGTCTGGCACACCGCAGCGGGCCGATTCGCGTGCTGGTGATTGGCGGTAGTCAGGGCGCGCGCATCCTCAATCAGATCGTGCCGCAGGTCGCCGCCGAACTGGGTGACGCCATCACGTTGTGGCATCAGACCGGCAAAGGTGCACGGGAGACCGTGCAGCAGGCGTATCAGGCCGCTGGCCAGCCGCAGCACAAGGTCACCGAGTTTATCGATGACATGGCGCAAGCCTATGCGTGGGCCGATGTGGTGGTGTGCCGCTCCGGCGCGCTGACCGTCAGTGAAGTGGCGGCGGCAGGTTTACCGGCGATTTTCGTGCCGTTCCAGCACAAAGATCGTCAGCAGTACTGGAATGCGCTGCCGCTGGAAAAAGCCGGCGCGGCCAAAATTTTCGAGCAGCCGCAGTTTACTGCTGCGGCCGTCGCAGACACGCTGCGCCACTGGGATCGCGCCACGCTGCTGGCGATGGCGGAAAAAGCCCGCCAGGTCGCGATTCCTGATGCGACCGAACGGGTGGCACAAGAGGTTGCGCGCGTCGCGAAGTAAGTTAACCGGTCAGTTTGACTGGCCCGCATCTGAATGCAGGTGCAAACGGGAAAACAGGTAACAGAGACAGATGAATACACAACAATTGGCAAAACTGCGTTCTATTGTGCCCGAGATGCGTCGCGTCCGGCACATCCACTTTGTCGGCATCGGCGGTGCCGGCATGGGCGGTATTGCCGAGGTGTTGGCGAACGAAGGCTATCACATTAGCGGCTCCGATCTGGCGCCCAATCCGGTTACGCAGCATCTGGCCTCGCTGGGCGCGACCATTTACTTCAACCATCGCCCGGAAAATGTTACCGACGCCAGCGTCGTCGTGGTTTCCACCGCTGTGGCGCAGGACAACCCGGAGCTGGTGGCGGCGCGTGAGCAGCGTATCCCGGTGATCCGCCGGGCGGAGATGCTGGCTGAGCTGATGCGTTTCCGTCACGGCATCGCGATTGCCGGCACGCACGGCAAAACCACCACCACCGCGATGGTGACCAGTATTTATGCGGAAGGCGGTCTCGATCCGACGTTCGTCAATGGCGGTCTGGTCAAAGCGGCGGGCACGCACGCGCGCCTCGGCAGCAGCCGTTATCTGATTGCGGAAGCGGACGAAAGCGACGCCTCTTTCCTGCATCTGCAACCGATGGTGGCGATTGTCACTAACATCGAAGCGGATCACATGGATACCTATCAGGGCGATTTTGAGAACCTGAAGCAGACGTTTATTAACTTCCTGCACAACCTGCCGTTTTACGGGCGCGCGGTGATGTGCGTGGACGATGTGGTGATTCGCGATCTGATTCCGCGCGTGGGCCGTCAGGTCACCACCTATGGTTTCAGCGATGATGCGGATGTGCGGGTCGAAAACTACGAACAGCGCGGCGCACAGGGCCACTTTACCCTGATTCGTCACGATAAGCCGGTGCTGCACGTGACGCTGAATGCGCCGGGTCGCCATAACGCGCTGAACGCCGCAGCAGCGGTGGCGGTAGCCAGCGAAGAGGGCATTGACGACAACGCGATTCTGGCGGCGCTGGAAAGCTTCCAGGGCACCGGTCGTCGTTTCGACGTGCTGGGCGAGTTCGACACTGCGGCGGTTAACGGCAAAGCGGGCAGCGCGATGCTGGTCGACGATTATGGTCATCATCCGACCGAAGTGGATGTCACCATCAAAGCGGCGCGCGCCGGCTGGCCAGAGAAAAAGCTGGTGATGGTGTTTCAGCCGCATCGCTACACGCGCACCCGCGACCTGTTCGATGATTTCGCCAATGTGCTGTCACAGGTGGATGTGTTACTGATGCTGGATGTCTACCCGGCGGGCGAAGCCGCTATTCCGGGCGCGGACAGTCGTTCACTGTGCCGTGCCATCCGCAATCGCGGCAAGGTCGATCCGATTCTGGTCTCCGAGCACGAAGCGCTGCCGGATGCGCTGGCACCGCTGCTGTCCGGCGACGATCTGGTGATTGTGCAGGGCGCCGGCAACATCGGCAAAATTGCCCGCAAGCTGGCTGAGATTCAGCTGCAGCCGGCTCTGAACACGGAGGCGCGCCATGGCTGAGAAAGTCGCGGTATTGATGGGCGGTACCTCCGCCGAGCGCGAGGTGTCACTGATGTCCGGCAGCGCGGTGCTGGCGGGACTGCGTGAGATGGGCATTGATGCGCACGGTGTCGACACCCGTGACGTCTCAGTGCTGGACCTCCCGCAGCAGGGCTTTGCAAAAGCGTTTATCGCGCTGCACGGTCGCGGTGGCGAAGACGGCACGCTGCAGGCGCTGCTGGAGTTTCTGCAACTGCCCTACACCGGCAGCGGCGTCATGGCGTCGGCCATCACCATGGATAAACTGCGCAGCAAACTGCTGTGGCAGGGCAGGGGATTGCCGGCGGGCAAATTTGTCTGGCTGACGCGCCAGCAGTATGAGCAGGGGCTGGATGCTGCAGCGCAGGCGTCGATTGCCGCGCTCGGACTGCCGCTATTTGTGAAGCCAAGCTGTGAAGGTTCCAGTGTCGGTATCAGCCGCGTGAACCAAGCGGAAGCGCTGCCAGCCGCGCTGCAGGAGGCGTTTCGCCATGATGATGACGTGCTGGTGGAAGCTTTTCTCAGCGGTGCCGAATACACCGTGGGCATCGTCGGCGACGAAATTCTGCCGTCAATCAGAATTCAGACCGCCAGCGAGTTCTATGACTATGAAGCAAAATACATTTCTGACGATACTCAATACTTCTGCCCGAGCGGCCTGAGTGCGGAGAAAGAGGCGGAACTGCAGACATTAGTGCTGGCGGCGTGGCGCGCGTTAGGCTGCAGCGGCTGGGGACGGGTTGATGTGATGGTCGACGGTGACGGCAATTTCCAGCTGCTGGAAGTTAACACCTCGCCTGGCATGACCAGCCACAGCCTGGTGCCGATGGCGGCGAAGCAGGCGGGATACAGCTTCCCGCAACTGGTGGCGCGCATTCTGGAGCTGGCTGACTGATATGTCTCAGGCGGCACTGCGCGTTAGAAATCGCGAACCTCAGGAGCGTGCGCGCTCCGGACGGAGCAACGGAGCACGGCTGTTTGGCATCGTGTTCCTGCTGCTGGTGATGGGCATCATGGTGGCTGGCGGCCTGGTGGTGCTGAAGTGGATGAATGATGCGTCGCGTCTGCCGCTGTCGAAGCTGGTGGTGACGGGCGAAACCCACTACACCACGCACGATGATATTCGTCAGGCGATTTTATCGCTCGGCGCGCCGGGAACGTTCATGTCGCAGAACGTGGATATTATCCAGCAGCAGATCGAGCGGTTACCGTGGATTAAACAGGTTAGCGTGCGCAAGCAGTGGCCTGATGAGCTGAAGATAAACCTGGTGGAGTTTGTCCCGGTGGCACGCTGGAATGACTCGCACATGGTGGACGCCGATGGCGTCTCCTTCAGCGTCCCGGCCAGCCACATCGGCAAAGAGACGTTGCCGATGCTGTATGGTCCGGAAGGTAGTGAGAAAGAGGTATTGGCCGGCTATCACACCATGAGTGATGTGCTGCGGGCCAGTAAGTTTACCCTGAAGGTCGCGTCGATGACGGCGCGGCGCTCGTGGCAGCTGGTGACCAGCGACGATGTGCGCATCGAACTGGGGCGCAGCGATACCATGAAGCGTCTGAACCGTTTTATTGAGCTCTATCCGGAGTTACAGCAGCAGGGCCAGAGTCAGAACCAGCGCATCAGCTATGTTGATCTACGCTATGACTCCGGCGCCGCAGTAGGCTGGGCACCGGCACCGATTGAGCCACAGGAAAGTAATCAGCAACAAAACCAGGCACAGGCTAAACCACAATGATCAAGGCAACGGACAGAAAACTGGTAGTAGGACTTGAAATCGGCACTGCGAAGGTCGCCGCCCTGGTTGGGGAAATTCTGCCCGATGGTATGGTCAACATTATTGGCGTCGGCAGCTGCCCGTCCCGCGGTATGGACAAAGGCGGCGTGAACGATCTGGAGTCGGTGGTGAAGTGCGTTCAGCGCGCCATCGACCAGGCGGAATTGATGGCAGACTGCCAGATTTCGTCGGTATACCTTGCTTTATCGGGCAAACATATTAGTTGTCAGAACGAAATCGGGATGGTTCCGATTTCCGAAGAGGAAGTCACTCAGGATGATGTGGAAAACGTGGTGCATACGGCGAAATCCGTTCGCGTGCGCGACGAACATCGTATTCTGCATGTGATTCCACAGGAATACGCCATCGATTATCAGGAAGGCATCAAAAACCCGGTTGGTCTTTCCGGCGTGCGTATGCAGGCCAAGGTGCATCTCATCACCTGCCACAACGATATGGCAAAAAATATCGTGAAAGCTGTTGAACGTTGTGGCCTGAAAGTTGACCAACTGATTTTTGCCGGACTGGCATCCAGTTTTTCGGTGCTGACCGAAGATGAACGTGAGCTGGGAGTCTGTGTTGTTGACATCGGTGGCGGTACAATGGATATCGCGGTGTACACCGGCGGCGCGCTGCGTCATACCAAAGTGATTCCCTATGCCGGGAACGTGGTGACCAGCGATATCGCCTATGCCTTTGGCACACCGCCAACCGACGCCGAAGCGATTAAAGTGCGTCATGGTTGTGCGCTGGGTTCGATTGTCGGCAAAGACGAAAACGTCGAGGTGCCGAGCGTGGGTGGACGTCCACCGCGCAGCCTGCAGCGCCAGACGCTGGCCGAAGTGATTGAGCCGCGTTACACCGAACTGCTGAATCTGGTGAACGACGAGATTCTGCAACTGCAGGAGCAACTGCGCCAGCAGGGCGTGAAGCACCATCTGGCAGCCGGTATTGTGCTGACCGGCGGTGCGGCGCAGATTGAAGGTCTGGCGGCCTGTGCACAGCGGGTGTTCCACACCCAGGTGCGCATCGGTCAGCCGCTTAACATCACCGGCCTGACGGATTATGCGCAGGAGCCGTACTACTCGACGGCGGTTGGCCTGCTGCATTACGGCAAAGAGTCACACATGAACGGTGATGCAGAAACGGAAAAACGTGCTTCAGTGGGCAATTGGTTTAAACGCATCAACAGCTGGCTGAAGAAAGAGTTTTAATTTTTTGAAAAAGGAGATCATCAGGCAATGTTTATGATCTCCAGGCGACAGGCACATAACGGAGAGAAATCATGTTTGAACCTATGGAATTAACCAATGACGCGGTGATTAAAGTCATCGGCGTCGGCGGTGGCGGTGGCAACGCCGTAGAGCACATGGTA